>Ga0325410_1001397_pt1 | contig 26662 bp, 8 predicted proteins | sample PopdelMetagenome_16_FD_206182 | JGI IMG/M metagenome (GOLD analysis project Ga0325410, IMG submission 206182) | Populus deltoides microbial communities from Bellville, Georgia, United States - Xylem-PdIQD-R3 | ecosystem: Host-associated > Plants > Phyllosphere > Stem > Wood/Secondary xylem...
CATTATCCCTAAACATTATCAATGGTTCTTTAACCTGCTGGTTTTTACAGATCCTCACTTGTATCCACTTCTTGAGTGCATGGCTATGTGTGTAACTCGTATGGTATATACAACTATAAGCTCCTTAATTATTTATCTTTTGTGTGTTCTAGTTATTTAGTCTCTATCACTTCTTGTTGCTTATATCTAACATGATTATTTTGTTAAAGTTGTTACCATTATTTAAATAATCAAAAGCACAAAACAAAGAATGCTACTCTCATGACATTCTTTTGCCTTATCCATAGGGCAGGACCAGTTCTCTTGGGGAAAATGTCTCCTTAAATGTATCTAAAAGAGCTGATCAAAGCAGTCATGATGAGAATATTGATTCTGTCAAACCAGAAGAAAGTGCAAACTGCCTTGAAGATGAAGCCATGGATGTTCCAGAAACTGTAGAAGAGATCATCGAGATGTTACTGGCTGGATTAAGAGACACGGTATGTCAAAAGGGTGAGATTCCATTTAGAGCTTATTGCTTTCTTTAATCAAATACTAAGTAGCTTCAAAGGTTAAATTTTGGATAAAATGTTACCCATTCCTATTCTTCTGTCCAAAAGTTAGTATTAGAAGCAGATGAGTGTTATCATTAATGGGGCAGTACTTTGTTATCTCATCAATAGCTGTTATATTTAAAATAACATACAGGCATCTTAATAAAGTAACTACCCTGTTGAGCTCCTGATCTACATATAATCACAGCCTGAGGAACATAGTGGAGACTATGTAAAACGCCAGAAAAATCTTTCAAAGCTTTAAATTAGTACTAAAGAATATTTATGAAAACCCATTTAGGATTCAGGAATTGTATGAAGTGAAAAGTATAATGAAGTTAAATAAAACAAACCATCACTCTTTCCAGGCTTCTATGAAGCCCAGCAATTATTTCTACAACCCTTGAAAGAGTGCTGAGTGTTGGTTATGCTTTCTGATTAACAAATAAAGTGTATTGGTATAAGAATTAGTGAAATGCACTGGCCTCTTCTTGGGGTGCTTGTTGCAGTCAATACAGGTGGGTCTGCAGGCATTGTTTACATGTTTGTTTCTCTCTCGAGGAGTCCCATGTTTTAGACATGATGCCTGGCAACAAGCAGTGTAGCCTAGTCTGAAGTTTCAATCACCTTATAAAGTGTGGAGTCTCAGATTCAAAATTTGACATGATTGTCTGGATTGTACTGTTATGCATTTTTCTTCTTTGCTATTCTTGTCTGTCAATGAACAGAACGTATTGGAGCCATGAAAAGGTGTTGAACATGCTTTGTTTTTAATTTCACCATTTTTCTGGACAATTTTGTGTTGATACCATTGACATTGCAGGACACTGTTGTGCGTTGGTCTGCTGCCAAAGGTATAGGCCGCATAACTTCACGATTGACATCTGCTCTGTCAGATGAGGTCTTGTCATCAATATTGGAGCTGTTTTCACCTGGAGAGGTATGCTTCTATGTTCTCTTTTTCTCTTTTCATATTTTCTTTGTATTTTGATCCTTCTCTGCCAATTTTGAGGTATAGAGCCATAATTAACTTTCATTACTTTCCAGGGTGATGGTTCATGGCATGGAGCTTGCCTGGCACTTGCTGAACTAGCACGCAGAGGATTGTTGTTGCCTATGAGTCTTCCCAAAGTTGTTCCTTATGTTGTGAAGGTAGGATGATTGCATTTTGATTGGATAATCTTTTCTTTCTTGCTAAATCATTCGTTATTGAAAGATTTGTGGACCATTTATAATTTTGCATTATTTTTGGTTTGTCAGTTCTTTCTTTATTTTCTTTTTTCCTTTTCTTAACTGTTTCTAGTTATGAGTCCTGATCTCTTTCTATTTGGAGACAGAAGAAATGGTTGAAAAGTAAATTATTCTTAGCATCAAAAGGCAAAAAAGTCAAACTCAGTGAAAGAATAAACTACTTTGCACATGGACGATGAGCAATTGTGTGATTGTGAACTAATTTTTTGCAGTTTCATTGGCTTCTCCTCTCTCAACATCTATATTGTCTATTGGCTTATAAGCAGTAGAAAATGGTTGTTTTTACCAGTGCTAAGACTCAAAGCATCAATTATTGGAATTGAACAATATTATATTTTTCTCAACAGGCGCTGCATTATGATATTCGAAGAGGTCCACATAGTGTAGGGTCTCATGTTCGAGATGCTGCTGCCTATGTTTGTTGGGCATTTGGCCGTGCATATTATCACGTTGATATGAGATATGTATTGGAACAGCTTGCTCCACACCTGTTAACAGTGGCCTGCTATGACCGCGAGGTGTGAGTACTCTCTGATAGGATATACTAGCCTTTTCCTATTGTACCAATGTCAATGTCAAAGCTTATGATTCATGATGCTTAGGTCAATTGCAGAAGAGCAGCTGCAGCTGCTTTTCAGGAGAATGTTGGAAGACAAGGGAACTACCCACATGGCATTGACATAGTGAATACCGCAGATTATTTTTCACTTTCTTCACGAGTAAACTCTTACCTCCATGTTGCTGCCTACATTGCTCAGTATGAAGGATACCTTTATCCGTTTGCAGAAGAGCTGCTGCACAACAAGATTGGTCACTGGGTATGCTCTCAAGCACTTATATTTTGTGCTTCTTCTATGTTTTATCTCTACAATGATGCTAGCTATATCTATTTCTCTTTGCTTTTGTCTTATCTTTTCGTTTCAAATTATCTGTTGAGACTAGAGATGATATATGACCTTGGTCATTGCTACCTTGGTTGCATTGCATCATCAAGTTTAGTTAAGTTCAACAACCTTTTTCATTTTGAGGTTTTGGGGTGGGTATCTGTTGGCTTGCCTAGGATTATCAGATGTAAAATGCTCATAGCACTTGGCACAACATAAGTTATTTGGCTTAACTCTTGCATGTCATATGGTTTTACTGTTGTTGTAGTTTTAAGTGCATGACTGTTGTAGCTGGTTACTTTAGGATAAAGGCTTGAGAGAACTTGCTGGAGAAGCCCTTTCTGCTCTTGTCAAATATGACCCTGAGTATTTTGCAAGATTTGTTCTGGAGAAATTAATTCCTTCTACTCTCTCATCTGATCTTTGCATGCGCCATGGTGCAACCTTAGCAACTGCAGAAATTGTTTTGGCTTTGCACCGATTTGACTATGCTCTTGCCACTGGTTAGTACTCTTTTTTCTTCTTTCAACTTTTCTTTTTCTCACAAATGCAATGAAAACTTTTTATTTGAACTTTCAGAGATTTAATGTGCATGGTTCCTCTGTTTCTAAAAATACACACTTTTAGGATTTTCTATTTTATTCCCATTTTATGCTTATATCCTTAAGAGCTTGTAGCTTTAAGGCTATTTATGTGATTAATACTATGCTAGAATAATTTCAGAGTTTGTTTTTCTAACAATGTGAGAGAAAAAGAAATGATATTGAGAAAGAAATCCAGATTGGATACAATCAATTTGATTATATCCTCTACATTATTAATAAATTACGTAGGAAAATCACTTGTTGTCCATATGCTTTTCTTTTATGAATGATTGTTGAGATTTCAAATGAAGTAACTTTTTGAAATCTTAGACAATAATTTAAAGTTCATGCTGGATGTGAACTGCGCTAACTCAGGTGTTTTGTTGTGAGATGGCTGCAAAACAAGGTTTGGGGGTTTTCACTCTTTCTCATTTTGAGGAAATGAGATTCCTGTTTATTTGATGGATAAGAATTGGTACATGGGCAAAATTTTATAACTCAGTTTATGCTATCTTCTCTATGCTGGTTCTAGAATCCCAGTTCAAGGAAGAAGCTTGAGCTTACGACTTGCATAAACCAGGTTTTAGTATCTGCGATTTTTATTTTGTAGAAAAACAGAAACAAGTTGCTGGTGTGGTTCCTGCTATTGAGAAAGCACGACTTTATCGCGGGAAGGGTGGAGAAATAATGCGTTCTGCTGTTTCTCGGTTCATTGAATGTATCTCATCATCGCATTTGTTATTACCAGAAAAGATAAAAAGGAGTCTGCTTGATACTCTTAGCGAAAATTTACGGCATCCTAATTCTCAAATACAGGTGTTTGTGTTGTAATGTTAGATTTTCTTTGCCAGTACCTTTTTTTTTCTTGCTGATAGTCTGAATTGATGAATCTATTGCTCCAAACATGTACAGAATGATGCTGTTAAAGCCCTAGAACACTTCGTTCGAGCATACCTCGTCACCACAAATAATGAAGGTGCCAGCAGTATAACATCAAAATACCTGGAACAGCTGACTGATCAAAATGTTGCCGTAAGAAGAGGATCTGCAATGGCGCTAGGTGTTTTGCCATATGAACTTTTGGCTAACAGGTGGAGAGATGTGCTTCTGAAGCTTTCTAGTTCTTGCATGATAGAGGTGCGTGTCGGGAAAGTTGTGATTCTTATTAAAAACTCTTGCTTTGGATCGTACTGGACTTCTGACTCATGTTTGTGGATAATCTCTATAGAATAAACCTGAGGACAGAGATGCTGAAGCACGAGTTAATGCTGTCAAAGGACTCATACTAGTGTTGAAGACATTAACTCAGGAAAGAGACTGTTCCAGTATTTGTTGTGGAGAGGATGGCATGTCTCTGTATCATCTGATAAAAAATGAAGTTATGCTGAGCTTATTTAAAGCTCTTGATGACTATTCTGTTGATAACAGAGGTGATGTGGGTTCTTGGGTTCGTGAGGCTGCTATGGAAGGCCTTGAAACATGTACATACATCCTTTGCATTAAGGATTCCAACGGAAAAGCACATGGTGTTGAGTCTATGTCAGAGAGGCCTAATAATGATGTGGCTGATAATAACCAGGCTGTCTCATTTTTTGATGCAAATCTCGCTACCAATGTTATTGGCGGAATTGCTAAGCAAGCTGTGGAGAAGATGGACAAAATAAGAGAAGCTGCTGCAAAGGTTCTGCAGAGGATTTTGTACAACAAGGCAATATTTATTCCATTTATCCCTTACAGAGAAAATCTGGAAGAAATTGTTCCTAATGAAACGGATTTAAAGTGGGGAGTAAGTTTACAGTCCACTGTTTGTACAGTTACTCCATTTTAGTTGTTATTTGTGATTTGAGTTCTTTGACAAGGAGGTGATTGTGGCTTGCTTGTAGGTACCCACCTTTTCATATCAACACTTTGTACAATTACTCCGGTTTAGTTGTTATAGCAGACCTGTATTGTCTGGTTTAGTTATTTCGATTGGTGGGTTGCAAGATTCTTTACGGAAGGCTTCAATCTCTGCATTATTGAAATATCTTCAACCGGGTGAAACTGAAGAGTCCAATGATAGAAGGTCAAGAGAGCATATGCTATCTGCTGACATGCTTTGGGTTCTCCAACAGTACAAGAAATGTGATAGAGTTATTGTACCCACTTTGAAGGTAATGGGATTTTTGTTTTTTCTTAAAGATATGCATTTTCTCTGCTTTAACAAGTAATTGAGGTAAACCTGTAGCGACTAGTTAATAGCAAAATAATTTTATTTAAAGGCTTAGTTAAAGAATCTTGCTGATGATGCTTAGGTAGTTGCAATTCATATTTTCCCTCCATAAGCTGATGAGCTGTCTTTTTTTTTCCCTTTTTTTTTTCATCTCTCTATTAGTATTTCTATGTAACAAATGTTTGTGCGCCTGTACACATTGTTTAATTTGGGACAATGACATTCTAAGTTTTGTTTTTTACCCTTAATTTCAAGTTTATTCTCGGAGTTTCAGAATACTGACCATTAGTCTTGTGTATTTCAGACAATAGAGATTCTTTTCAGCAAAAAAATATTCTTGGATATGGAGGTTAGTTGTCCTATCTTATTTTTCTGTTGGCTTGCGCAATTTAGTTATTTTTGTAAAATTGATGCGAGGATCTCACTGTTAGTACACAGGAAGAATATTGCTTTCAGATTCTGATTTCATTGATGCAAACATCTGCTGTCACTAACAGAGAAGATCTCAACATTACTTCGGACAAATACAAACTGCTGCTATTGAAATCATGAATGAAATTTCCCGGTGGATTTGTTATTTTTCTGTTCCATGGTTTGACGACATGCTGAAATACCTTTCCATTTCAATTTCCAGGACCAAACTCCAGTCTTCTGTGCTAGTGTTTTGGATTCCCTTGCTGTTGAGTTGAAGGGATCCAAGGACTTTGCAAAATTATACTCTGGTATTGCTATACTTGGATATATTGCTTCACTCTTGGAAACCATCAATGCTCGGGCATTCACTCATCTTCTCACTTTGCTTGGCCACCGATATCCCAAGGTTTGGGATTTGGCATTTGATTTATATAGCGTGTGAACTCTCTTTCGTTGATTAGCAACCCAGTGAATTGAAATCTACGTTGTCTCTTCTGTTCTCAGATCAGGAAAGCTTCTGCCGAACAAGTTTACATCGTCCTACTACAAAATGGGAATCTTGTACCTGAGGACAAGATGGAGAAAGCACTGGAAATTGTTTCTGAAACCTGCTGGGATGGAGACGTTGAGGCAACCAAGCTTCAAAAATTAGAATTGTACGAGATGGCTGGTGTGGAACTGGGACTTCTTGTCAAGCCCAGAGACAAACTACCAAACAAGGACAGCGAGAAACAACCTGCCACGAATGATGAAAATGCATCATATTCCTCGTTAGTCGGGTCAACTGGGTTTTGATTCATATCCCCACACCCCTCTTCCCGCTTTACCGAGGTACGTGTCCTAAGGTTTTTCTCATGGAGCGAGGATTCTTTAACTTTTGGAGGTGTACAATTCGATTGGTCCGCGTATCCTTTTTGTAAATTGTACCATGTCTAAAACAGTAAAATGTGCGGGCCGTCTGACCCATTCGAAGGTCATGGCCGGTCCACAGTGTAAACGAGTGATTTTTTGTCGGACCGTGTTTCTTGATCTGGTTCCAAACCAAACCTGAATTCGTCTGCTGTTTTGCACAAAATTTACAGATACTGGGCTGGGCTTTGTTAATAGAGGCTTCCTAAAATTACCAATCCATTTTTCTAATTTTTTATTTGGAAGATTTACATATACTGGGCTGGGCTTTGTTAATAAAGCCTCCCTAAAATTACCAGTCTGTTTTTTCTAATTTTTTATTTGAAAAAAGTTATTTTTTCCCGTGGTTCATATTTTCCAGAAAAAAAAAACATAATAAGATTTTATTTAAAAAATTTTAAAAACATTTTTTATTCTCGTTTAAATTGGCTAAAAACAGGATCAAATATGCTCAAGAAAATTTTTATTCGAACAGATTTTTTTTCATTGTTTTTTAAAGTATTTTTTTATATTTTTTTAATTAGAAATATATTAAAATAATATTTTTTTATTTTTTATAGTTATTTTTAGTAATACATCAAAATAATTTAAAAAATTAAAAAAATATTAATTTTAAAAAATAACATCTAAGAAATCATCTTTTATAATCAAATCGGAGTAGAAGAAAAGACATGTAATTGACCTGAAGATCAATTATGAACAGAAGCCTCTCTAGGCACTAGTTACATGTAATTGACCTGAAGATCAATTATGAACAGAAGCCTGAAGATCAATTATGAACAGAAGCCTCTCTAGGCACTAGTTAAACATTACGAGCGTGTTTGGCAGTATGGTTGTGAGTGTTTTTTAAATAACTTTTCGTGCTAAAATGCATGTCAATGATATTTTTTCATTTTTTAAAAATCATTTTTGACATTAGCACATCAAAACAATCCAAACATAAAAATCATATTAAATTTTAACAAAAAAAAAAATTCAAATTTTTTAAGAACGCAGCCACAGTCGCGTTTGATGCCTACATGCCTTCCAATGTAGTGAGGATCAAGTCAATTTCGTTGTCAGGGAAAAAAACGAAAAACAGAAACAATAAAAAATCCAGACTTCACCAACCAAGCCATAATGCAGCCCAAGCAATTGGAATGTGCAAAGTTGTTTTATCACTGGGAAAATCCATAAAACACTAATTAGGTTGTGCCAAAAACCTGCAATCGTGCTTTTTTTTAAAAAAAAAATCGCAAAAAGTAAACACTCATCGTCATTATTTAAAAAAAGTTACAACCATAATTCATAACAAAAATATAGATGAAAGTATTGTACATCTCTAATAATTAAGGTGGGGCCTTGGTGCAAAATTGAATGTTTGGTGTCCTGATTGTTACACACACAAATTCCAGAAGTCCTCGTGCAATATTTCAAGACCTGTCATGAATGGCACAACGTAGGAACGGATCTTGATGGTACTACACCCTCACTTGAACAAGTTATCAATAACTATTCATTTAGCCAGGGGTACACCTTAGGCGATGAAGGCAACCTTGCGGTAAGAACTTCTACTCCAGTTTCTGTCACCTGCATAACAATACAATCAGCAAAAGAATAAATATGCGATGCTACAGGGACGATTATACATGAAGTTGCCATTATCAAGTAATGAGAAATTGAAGAATGAGAAATCACTGCAGTGTGAAGAAATTCCCAGATATGGTACCCAGATGCAGTGAAGATGCAGGGCCACTTGTCTAAATCGACCGCGATAATAGGCCGCAATAACTATTAGAGGCAGAAGTAAATGGGGGAGTCATGAAGATAAAACCAAAAGGTCAGTTACCAGAAGCGTGTGCTCAAACTGAGCACTGCGTTTGCCATCTGCGGTGACAGCAGTCCATCCATCAGGCCACATCCGATCACGCCAAACCCCTACTCGGGAAATCATTTGAGTTAGAAGCTACAGGCGACGAGAGCTTTGAGAGAAATTCCATCAATTATAGAACCTTGTAAATTTACCTGCATTAATCATGGGTTCAATAGTGAAGATCTGTCCAGCCTTCATTACACCCACTGCTTTATTTCCTGCTCTGGTTTAAGGCAAACAATGCGCACAAACTAAAAAAAAGGCTTAATCTATTATGTTATATAGTACTGAAGGGGCAGTTCAGCATCATTTTGCAATTTCAAAGCCTCAAACATTGGTTTAATTTCTTTACTAAATACTAGATAAAAAAGCTGGATTTACTGAGGATACTTCCATAATGTGGAATATTTGGAGCACAGTGAAAAAGCTCTCCAATACCATGACCACAGTATGATTTCACCTGTTTTGACAAAAAAAAAACAAGGGAAATTATTAACACGGTAAACAGCTAACTATGAAGATTTCATCCAATGACAGTGCTGAAGTACTTTACCACAGACAACCCCGACATTGTAGCATGACGATTAATTACTTCTCCAATTTCACGAAATCGTACACCAGGTTTCACTAAAAGTAAAAGAGGAGCGCAAAACTCAGAAATAAGAACTCGGAATTTAGATGGGATGATCTAACAAGATAATTGCACAAAAAAAAAAACGCTGAAAATCCATATCAAAGTCAAACAGGTAGAACTTGGTTAAACACCTGACCTTTTCAGTTACTACATTCTAAATTAGCTATTATTCTTAAAATTAAAAATCGATAAAGTTTCCTGGGTGAAAACTTATACAAGCAAAGCATGACATCAGCCAGAGTGTGATAGCACATGGAGAATTCAAACATAAGTTCAACAGATCGTACACTCAGAATAAAAAAATGGCACATACCAATCGATATTGCTTTCTCCAAGCACTCATAAGTACATTGGACTAATTGTCGAGATGCTTCATCAACATTTCCCACAAAGTATGTTTCATTAAGATCACCTGCACAATGAATCAACCACTAGATCAAGGACTATCTTCATCACACTTGATTTACTCACAAACGAGTCAGAAAATTTCTTACCATGGACACCTTTATAACACACAGTCACGTCAACATTTACTATATCACCATCCTCTAATTTCCTGAAACAATAAAAAGAAAAATAGAAGAAATATCAGGAAGTTATTAGAACTTAAGCAGTCAAAGTGATTGTAAAGTCCACTCATGTTAATGGAGTTTTATGACGAAATATGATAGCATGCATGGGTAAAATTAAAAGGTATATATTATATGACAAACAAATAGGATAAAACACCATGGTTCCAGAATGTATTAGCGCAAATTCTGCACAAGAAAGCAAGATTACAAAATTTTACAGGATTGAACTTGACTCGTACCTGGCATCAGGAATTCCATGACATATTACTTCATTAATTGACCTACAACAGACAGTCACACCCTCTTAAATTATGGATCACAAGTGAAGGAAACATATTGAAATGGTACACAATAGGACTACCTACGTGCAGCATGACTTTGGGAAGAAGTGATAATTTAAAGGAGATGGATATCCACCTACAGCACGGTTCAAGATAAAAAGGTTTAGCAAACGAAAGTTTAGACCGAATAATGACACCTATTCACAGGAGTTAATGAATTGTGAATAACTCTCAGGCATAGCTAGAAGGATAAATACAGAAATCATTAACATCCAAATACCAGCTGCAACAGTTGCCTCATGAACAACTCTGTCAATTTCATCTGTTGTCACACCAGGGCGAATGATCCGTGCAGCAGCATCCAGAACCTCCCTTGCTATCTGATATTAACAGATGTTTTCAATTCACACACAAACAAGAAAACAAGGTGAACTAGTGTTGTTACAATTCCAGTTATGGTTACATATTGCACCATTCTTTACAAACAAAAAAAGAGTCAGAACATGCAAAAAAAGCTGATTCTTCAGAAAATGTTTCAATATTATGCCTAGGTGGAAGCTGTCTTCAATTGCAATTTCTCAAGAAAAAATATCCCACATCCTCTACTCATTTGCAGTCCATTATTTAGCTTTAAAATGAAGATATTAATGAAGTCTCAATTCCACCGACTTGGAGTCAGCCCCATGGATCTGCTTTCTTCACTCAATTCTTTATAGCCTAAACACTTCGTACGCCGTTGCAATGCTAAATCAAGATAAGACTACCACATCCTAGATTGATTGCATTAAATATGAAAATGAAATTCACACCTAACCTAAGTAAAAATATATCCACCCCTGGCTCCTCACCTCAAATGAAAAACCTTCAAAAACAAAACATGAAAATAAATAAATAAATATGTGAACTACAGTGGAAAGCTACAGAGTTTTGAAGTTACTTGGAAAACAAAACTGTTCCTACATGTGTGGTGTCCATGCAAAAATATATCATCCATTAATTTTCACATAGGAGTTGGCTTCTCATCCCAGATGGTCCGTTAATTTTATATTATAATCTGCAAGTTAGATTTCCTTGTTCAGGGCAAATATTTCTTTGTACTCTTGTTTTTCACCTAATAAAGGAAGCAACAGATAAAGCAATGGTCGATGATGCTGGTACGGTGCTTGTTGATTGGGTATGAAGCAGATCCTACTTAATTCTCTTTATAGAAACAGCATGGAAGATCTTAAATATAATTTCTTGCACTAATGATTCATCAGTTATTAATCCCATTATAGAGAATTTTGACATTACTATTATCCACAAATGCAATCATAGCTTAAGAATACAGTCACGAAATTGGCATGAAGGTTAAAAGACAAGAATGAAGCAAGACAGGTTCACTTTTGAATATACTTAGAAGAGTTGGGGGGCAGGGCAACAACTTACTCGACAAGTTTCTCGCATTCTCTCAATTTGCTCAGGAGTTTTGATCTACGACATAGATAAGTAGATTTAGAAAGAGGAATATAGAACAACGAAAATAAAGTCCACCATGACTACATGTCAAACAATGAAATAATAACCATGTAGAAGGTTAAGAATACAGTTTACCTCCACAACATGCTGCAAATCACTGCTGGGTTCAATCTTAGGGATTCCCTACGGATTATTGTCAAAGAAGAAAGGTGCATCAGTACTACATTATGCCCGTGAAACAAAATAAAGGGAGGTTCAATGTAAACAAGAAGCATTCATTGGCTATGTAACATGATAAAAACAAATGAGAAATAAAGAGTCAATGGACAATACACGGATCAAAAGTGGTCGACACCCCGGAAAATTTATGGTCAAATTTCGCTAAAATAAACAATATGTAAAAGCCACTACTGAACATTAAAAAAAAAAAAAAACCCTCACATCAACTGCCCAATCAGGTCGATCAATGTGAGGAGGAACAACACGGTAGGGAGATATTGGATACGGTCTTAACCCCCTGCACAAAAACAAAACTCGTTCTTATTTCACAACCAATAGAACTAAAATTTGGCTAACAGGAAGGGTTTAGATACATGCAATCCAATCGAAAACAACAAAAATCGTAGAGATATACCCAGTCCAATCAAAATGTGGAAGTTTCGGAGTTCGACCCTGTCCTCTCCTCACACAATATAGCCAACCTTCACTACTTCCATCCCTATTTTCTTCCTCCTTCGCCTTCGTATGAACTGATTTATGAGAGCTCCACGACGCCTTAAAACAATCCTGCGAACTAATTCAAAAAAACAAATAAAAAAAACTTGATTTGTCTAATTAATTTTTTTAAAAAAATCATACAATTATTGATTACCAGAAAGCGGCAGGTTCACGAGGAAGCTTTAATTCAATGCATTTTGGACACCTAAAATTAAATAAATAAATATATATAAACAATCACACAATAACAATAATTATTAAAAAATAATTCAGGTTTAGAGAGAGATTTTTGAAAGAATTAAATACTGGAGATGCGCAGGTTTGCCACATCGAGCGCACGATAAGGTAATAGTAGCTGTAGTATCAGTCGCATCAGAGCCACCGGCCATGAAACCCTATCAGTTCTGTTTCTGGCTTTGTACTGCCTCGGTGGGATTGGTGATGGAGGCTAGGGTTTTGAAAGAAGGAAAACGGAGGAGACGTAGATGAACCGGTGAAATTTGAAGATGTCTATAAGTCAAAGCTTTAACCAAGGTCAACCGAGACACCTGGTGGGTTTTTATTGAGCCGCATACTGCAACAAGAAAAGAAGGTAGAGTATATAATTTTAACCTTAAGATTCATCAATATTTCATTTCTGCCCTTGAAGTTGTTAAATGTCCAATATAACCCAAACAGTTTTAAAGAAGTTTCAATTTTACCTTTTACTGTTAAATATCTAACAAAAACTTGCCCCTTTCATACTTTTTCTTACTTTTCTGTTGTTTTTTAACCTAAAATCCCCAAACATGTTATAATATCTCACAGAAACAGTCACAAACCTTTGAAAAAGTAAATCCAAAAGGTATAGGTGGTGGTTACAGCGAGGATAATAATTTCCGACGTTCTTAATATATTGTATCATTTATTTAAATGTATGTCTAGTTATTAATTCACATGCCCATCGTTTTATTACACAAAAAAAAAAAACTTTCTAGTCCGAAAATTAATATTAAAAATATTTTTTTAAAAAAATAAAAATTATTTTAATATATTTCTAAACAAAACAAATTTTAAAAAATAATCACTATCATAATATCAATAATCAAAACAATCTACAAACAGTTCCAGGGAAATTTATTAAAGTTTTTCACAAAGTTTATCACACATAATTAACTCTTCATTTATGAATTTGTCTTTTAAATGGTAACAACTTTCCCTGTTTTCTTTCACATATTCTTTTTTATCATTATTTTTATTCTACAGATGAGAAATTTCATTGATCAAGAGAATTAAGTTAAAAAAATGATAAGCATATAATTATTAAATCTTAGTGATTAACTATTCAGTAAGTATTGAAAATAAGCTACGGTAATGGTTGCCTATGATAATTAGCCAATTTATTATGTTTCATATATCAAATTCAAGTTTTGCAATCAATTTCTTACAAAGATGGTATCCATGTCAATTGATATATCCATGATGAGTTTCATTTATAAATTTCGATTTTATTGATACAGGGGTATCAACCTGGAATTACTTAGATTTATATATAAATTAGCAAATTATTGGTAATACATCGCAGGTCAAAGCAAAAAATAATTTAAGTGCAAAAATAATTTCTAGACATTGATAGTGTATCTTTAAAAAAAAAAATTTAACCACGATATTTTCATCTAAAGATGAAAACACATTAAATATCAGAAATAACCTCTTGAAAAACTTGCTAGTATATCTTAAAAAAACAAATTGAAAAGCTCAATATAAACGGACTAGCCTTATATGAACCTACTCGACGTAAAAGGACTAGTCTCGTGGGGATATTGAATTTCAATATCAAGTAGAATTTAAACTAACTAATAGAATTTAGAGTTTGTAAGAGTTTTAATATTAGCTAAAGAAAGAATTTTGTTAATGTAAGAATCCTTGTTGAATAATGATTTATAATATACTAGTTTATTAGAATTTTTATTTAATTAAAATATTAGATTTCTTATTATATTAGAATTTTCTTTGAATAGTTTAATTCCTTAATTATCTAGGATTAGAGGTCTATAAATAGGCTTGTAATTTTAAGTATTATACACAAATATAGAGAGATATAGAGAAGAGCTATAAAGATATATCTTTTGAGAAAACTCTTAATAAAATATTATTTTTCTTATTTTTTTTAATTTTTTAACTTTATTCTTTTAAATTAGCTATTACATACCTTTTTTTTTTTCAACAGGGGACCCTTTAAAACTAGGTTGTTTTACCCTTCTAGTAGTAGATGCACCAAAACCTGTATTTTGATACTCTGCATAAAACAAAGTCGAAAGAGCATAATTGTCATCCCATTCTCTCCACCCTTTTGGATCGATTAAACCATCAAGATCTAACTGAAAAATTATTGTCCTTGAGTACTTCTTCCATGGCCAGCCTAATTAATTCCTGGCCAGCCTAATTAATTCCTAAACGAACTTTTGACAGCAACAATTTCATGTGATGTCCTAACTCGACATCCTTGTGTAGACATTCATGTATTTTCATTAGCATCTTTTTTTTTCCAACGTTGATGTTCGGATCAGCTTACACGCACCTCGACTAATCTCACGGATCCTAAAGGCCTCCAATGACCCTGAGGTTTGTGGGACTCGAACTGGTGATTTCTAGAAAACAAATCTAGAGGCTAATTAGTTGAGCTACACCCCTCAATATTAGCATTGTATCTTCCTTATGTGCTTATCGTGTTGTCTTGGTGATTAATTAGCCTTCTTACAAATATATCATAATTTTGGAAGACCACTGATGCATCATACCACATATGAAATCAATAGTATCATATATGTGACAATACTAATAAACTGCCTTGGGGATTGCATAAAGAGCATGACAAGGACTGATATGGGAGTAACAGAAAAATTAGAGGGCATGCTGTAATTTGATGGGGGCTAAATTGAAAAAAAAAATTAAAGAAAAAGGATTAAAAAACAATTGACCGAAATAAGAAAACTAGAAGGCCAGAGACCAAAGAGCAAAAGACATGGGAAAAAAAGAACCAATCTAAAGTTGGTGCAACTAAATTAGAGAAAAAAACCTAATTTTGATGGAGAAGCAAAAACAATGTCGTTCAACTCTAAGTGAAATGATGCGTTTTGCAAGAACAAGTTTATTAAAGATGAGAAGGAAACAATGTAGTTTATTTATAATATTTGCAGATTTCTAGGCAGAAAAAGGAAGGAAGAAATGATTGTATCTTATACAACTTCAGGGATTAATCTTGGTCCTAATTGAATCCCTTGGTGGTGCAGAAACAAAAAAAACTTGTCTTCTAACATGTTAGCTACAATCTTAGCGTAAGAAATCAGGGTTTAACTCCTAAGATACACTATATATTTTGAGTCAAACACACCACCTCAACCAGCCAACCCAACTTTTCCATTTTGATGGAAGATTGAACTTTCAAATTTTAATCCTCTCTCCACAAATTAAGTTATTGATGGCTGTTAAAGAATAATATAAATCATATCCTGGAACCTTACCTAAAAGCTTAAGCTTTTAGGTTGAGATGGTTCTTTGATATGGTATCAGAATCTTGATGACCAAGCGGTCACGGGTTCGAATCTCACCATCCCCATTTATTTGATAAAAATTCAGCACAAGGTAAAGTAGGTCCGTGCAAATTTCAAGTCTAAAGGGCTTTCACTTGAGGAGGTGTGTTAGAGAATAATATAAATCATATCCTGGAACCTCACCTAAAAACTTAAGTTTTTAGGTTGAGATGGTTATTTGACAATGGCCACCATTTAATTTTCAGTATTTATTTCATTTCAAAAAAGAACTCTTACTCACTTATAAAAAGATAGCAACAATTCCAAGGAAAGGGGGGACAAAGACAGAGAGCAAGAGACAGAGACATACACGCAAGAAAAGGAAGAAGAGGCAGAATTCTAAACATCATACAGTGTGGTAGAGGCAATTACAGTATTGAATCCAATACATCCAGTTCATCCTAGGAGTAATATCCTTACTAAATTAGGTTCAAATCTTTGTATACTGATGTTGAATCATACTTTCTGCAGTATATCCTCATGTAAAGCTTGTTTGAACTGTCATAACCCAATTCTGGGTTATTCCCCAAAATTCATTTTTTTTAAAAAAAAAATAATAAAAACAAAAAAAATATAATAATAATAAAAGCTGGCAATGTGGAGAAAGTTGATCAAGAAAAATAGGCAAAATAGGCAAAAATCAATCTGCAATTTTCGGAGGAAATTCAAGGCCTTTCGACGCCCCATTGTGCCCAAAATCGGAGAAAAAAATGCAAATTTAACGTCAAATTAAATGATTATTGGACAAATTTGCATAAAAATTAAGTCCAATAACATAATTAAATTTTTAATAGGCCAATTTGATTTAATCATGGGCCAAATTAAATTTTAATTGTGTTTAAGAATTAATTTAGGTCCAAATGAAGGATTTAATTAAGTGCAAGGACTTAATTATACTTTAAATGGGTCAAATTAATTTTATTTGGGGCTTAATTGGTGAAAAATTAAGTTTTGGAGCCTAATTTGGGCTTAATGGAGAAGATTGGAATTTTAAGAGACCAAATTTAATTTTTACCAAGTTAATTGATTGAAATCAGGGGTCAAATTGCAAGAAAATTGAAGTTTTGGGGCCAATTAGGGGTTAAATTGACAAAATCCAAAGCCAAGGGGCAATCTGCAAAAGGCGCCAAACTATAGGGGTCTAATTGACAAAATCCGGGGGTCAACTTGAATAAATTGAAAGCTGGAGGACTCAATTGAAAATCGGCAAAAATCCCTAATTTTTTTGATCCAAAACGGCGCCGTTTTTGGTGTTTAAGAAAAAACAAAGAGGGGAAAGGGACCAGGCGACGCGTTCATCTTCTTCCCCACAATGCTGCCCGAGTAGCAGCTTTCCAGGCGCGTTTTCTACCTTGTTTGGCCTCCAAATCCGACAACGCGTGCACCAAAATGTCCACCTGAAACCCCTTTATCCTCGAGAATTGTCCGGTCGGGTCGAAAAGCTTTGAAACGGCTCCGTTTATCGGCCCAAAGTGGCCACCTCGTTCAGTCTGCAGCCTTGGATTGCCAAATTTGGCAATTCGAGGTGCACACTTTGAAGCAACGGCTTGGATTCCTCGAGTCAAATCAAGGGCTGAGACTTTTTCCCCGTTGAAGACAAGATTACTCTCTTTCCAGCCCTATAAATAGGAGCCAATTTCATGCTCAGAGGAGGAGAAAAAACGAGCTCAAAGTTGGCCGAAAACCAGCCTTCTGTATTCATTTTTCCTGCAAACAATCCTTTTTCTGCTTTCTCTCTCCACCGTGGCCTTCAGCCACCACCACCTTCATCACCTAGCTTCTCACTATCATCCCCATCTCCAGTAGCCATAAAACCATCTCACGTGACAGTTGCACCACTTCTCTCTCTCTCTCCTCTGTAAAAATCTTCTCCTCTGCCACCGTGACTGCAGTAGCAGCGGCGACAGCAGAGGCGGCGACAGCAGAGGCAGCGGCCACCACATTGCCCAGAAGCTCTCTTCCTTCCCAAAGGCAGCAAGAGTAGCATCTCCTTCCTCAGTCACACCAACAGCTCCAGCCGTGAGCTTTCCTTCTCCTCTGCAGGAATCTGCTCCTTCTTCTTCCAGCCGTGAACAGTGCAAGCCGCCGGCCTCACCACCTTCAGTTACACCGTGCACCACCAGCTAGGCCGCCGACTCTCTCCACGCCAGGTAACTCGCCCCTCCCCTGCTACGCCTTCCTTTTCCTTTCACCGTGGCTGCATGCAGAATTCGTTTCTGCATGCAGCGGCTAATTAATTAGCCACTTGCTTGGGCCGGGCCGGTTCTGGCCCAGCCCAAGGGGTCGGGCCGGTTCTGGCCCGGCCCGGAAAAAGAGAGAAGGACCTGTTGGGCCGAGACCGGCCCAACCCAAGGGTCCTGGACCGGACCAACTGTTTGGGCCGGACCGGCCCACAGATTTAATAAATTTAATTAATTATTATGAATTAAAAAAATTCAAAAAAATTCAAAAAAAATTTCAAAAAATCATTTCAAAAAATTTGTGATTTTCTTAAATATTTTCCTACCAAGTTTGCTTAATATTGGGTTGTATACTTACATGATAAGATACAAGTCCGGTATTAAAATGCCCGATTTTCTCGGAAATATTCAAAAAAAAATTTATTGCATACGGCCAAGTCCTAAAGAATTTTCCAAGCATGTTTTCTTTTCAAAATAAAAAAAATTGCATCTTTCTCACGTTTTAAAAATCCAAAAAAATGGATATCATAACTAGTTTATGATCATCTGTTAGGGTTTGGCCAAAATGTCAAAAACTTTTATTTCAACTTTTTTCTAGGATTCAGATGTAGACTTTAATATTTGTGGGGTGTAAAATTACACGATAAAGTACACTCTCGGGTATTAAAGATACAAGGTGTAAATAAAAGCAATTTTAAAATTCAGACTTTAGAATGGTTAGGATTTAACCCAATAAGGTAGAGACTCCCTCACGAAGGGAGATCTGCCTTGAACCTTAGAAAAGACTAACGAATAGAACCTCGACCTAGAAAGAATAATCAAACAACAATGCAGCTTACCTTAGGTAGGGTGCACTGGGGGTGATGCGTCTTCCCCTTGCACAACCAGTCCCTTACTCAGACTCTCGCAGACAATAGATTTCTAGTGACCATAATACTAGGTGGCGACTCCAAAGAACCAAGCAAAACCACAAATAATAAAAAAAATCGCCAGCGGACGCCGCGCGGATTTTGACGCGCGACATGAACCATTAAGTTTCCATTTGTTCTCATTGTATGAATGTGTGTATGAATACTAGACATCATGAATCATCAACTTTTGTTATTTGAATTTCCAGAGAATCTGTGTTTGATACCTTGTTCCAGTTATGAATCATGACTAATGAAGTCGTTTCCCATCTAAAAGTCGTTTATGTGGCACCTGTAATTTATAGAATATAATGAACATGAATGCTAGTCAATGATTTTAAGCCAGATGAACACGGGTAGTTTCAACTTTTATTGTTACAAAAAAGTATCAAACAGGGTCAGTAGTAATGAGATTTGCAATTTAGGCAGTAGAAAAGGCTTAAGAATATAATGAACATGAAAGCTCATTTTCCTCTTTTTTTCCCGTTGCTGTTATGGTCTTTGCTGAATCAGTACCTACGTTTTTTTTCCCCTCTAACTAGCTTCCCTCGAAACATATGCATGCCCACGTGACCTGCAAAAGAAAATAAGAGAACTTAATAGATGCTGGGCAAGTTCTTAGTGGTTAATTAGTTTGATCTTCAAAACGTGAAAGTGGGTTCCTATTCAATGTTTACTGGGCTTGTTGAGTCCATCTTTTCTTGTTCTGTATTCCGATTGTGAGCCTTTTTCGTGTAAGTGGGCCGACAACTTTGTTTTGTTTTGGACCTCTAGTTTTGTTTAGGTCTAAATGTTTCTTGTGGACTCACAAATGCTCTATGTGGATTTGCATGGCTAATGAGTTGATTTGTTTCGTTTGCATTAGCGTGGATTCAGACTTTTGGTGTGTTTACTGTTATTTTTTAAGTATATTTTATTTAGAAATTTATTAAATAATATTTTTTATTTTTTAAAAATTATTTTTTATATTAATGTATCAAAATAATTTAAAAATACCACAAAAAATTAATTAAATTTTTTTTAATACTTTTAAAATGCAAAAATAAATAGATATTTAAGTAGTAGATTAATTCGTATATACACACACTTAAGTTTTTTCGCCAATATTTTAAGCCAATGGGAATTTGATTTTATATCTATTTTTTGGCATAAGTTTGCTAATATTTTTTTAATCTTAATTTATCTTTTTCTTCTTCTTATAAGTCTTTTCTTTTAGGACGACTTCAAAGGGTAATTTTTTATTTTTTAAAGATTGATTCTAAAATTTAAGAATTAAATCAACGTGTCTCTTATTTTTTAGATCATTGCTAAAAATATTTTATTTTATTTAATAAAAAATAGATAATTAATGACAATTAAAAAAATTTAAAAGAAAAAACATATAATTAAAGTAACATTTAATAAGAAAGGATACAATAAAAGTGTCATAGTTATTTTCTCAGGTATAATTAATTCTTTATATGAAGCTTTAGAACTAGTTTTATTTTAATTACTATATAGTAACTTTAATTTTTCTTGATATATATATTTTTTTGTTGTTATGTCTACCGAGATGCTACAATATTCATGAGATTTTGTTTAATCATCGATATGAAATGAATAAAAACACTAAAAGACTCTCACATTGATTTTGTTTTAAGGGGTGTTTGTTTCATGGAATATAATTTCTGGAAAATCAGTTTTCAAATTTTTCTAATTTGTCATTAGAAAAATTGATCAACGGAAAACACTTCCAGTTAAAGAAAAATTTGGTTTGATTTTCAGAAAAGTGTTTTCCTTTTATTTTAGGCGGAAAACACTTTTCAAAAGTTGTGAAAAATTTAGAAATGTCATATTATTTGCTGATTATATCAAATTTGGTCCTCAAACTTTTGATTGCTATATATATTTTGTTTTGAATATTTGTTTTTCAATTTCATCCCTTATAACTTAATTTTTATATTAAGTTTGATCCTCATTTTTATAGTTGTTATTTGCTTTTCCATTATCATTTTTTAATTGAATTTTTTTATCTATCAAATTTGGTCCTCATTCTTTTAATTGTTATTTGTTTTATTTGAAATAATTTATGAAAAGTTAATTATTATTATTTTAATTTCTTCATATTTCAAATTTTGTTTTTAAATTTGATCTCTATTATTTTGATTATTATTTATTTTATCTGAGATAATTTATGAAATTATATATTTTTTTTAATTTCATTCTCATTCAACTTTTTAATCTATAAGATTTATTCCTCATGATTTTAATAAACTTGAAAAAAATAAAACATTAATAAGTTATTTTCCATGACATAACCAAACACTGGAAAGTGTTTTCCAACTTTTTTTACATTACACTACCAAATATCGGAAAGTAATTCACTTTCCAAAAAAAAACTACTTTTCAACAAATAAACAGGATATTAGAGCTTTTTGTACGAAAATAGATTTTGTAATAGTAATAATGTTTTTGTTAAAGTTTGTTTGGGAAGGTGTCTGGAATCATATTTTTTTTAAAATATTTTGTTTAATTTTTTATATTATTAAATAATTAAAAAAACAATAAAATATTATTTTAAAATTTTTAAATAAATAATATTTAAAAAAACGAAAGCTATTACACTTAAAAAGAAAATGTTTAATAAAAGTGAGATAGCGGTGATCTGGCAGGGTGGTAGATTCGGTACCAGTATACGTGCTGATCTTATGAGACAACGTACTTATTAGCAGTACTGTCCTTGATAATTGATTTGCAATTTTGCATCTTGTTTTCTTTCGTCTGCCACACGCATATGACGGAAGAGATTATTATTATTATTATTATTATTATTATTATTATTATTATTATTATTATTATGCAATACAATACAATGAGAATTGAGAATTCTAACCAAGTGAGACGGCCATCAAGTTTAAAATTCAATTCAAACCTTCTGAAGTAAATGAAAATGATACGAGCAAACCATAGAGTAGCTCATCGACTATCTACCAATTCTCATATACCTGCTAAACTATGAATTTTTTTCAATTTTTTTTCTCAAAGGTGTTAGACATTTTTCAATTGAGTCCACCTATCCATGTCTGCTGAGGTTTTCCGTCTAAATGACATACATTATGTAATACAGTGATGCCCAATTGAAAAATGTGTTATGCTTTTATAGTCATGTTTTTTTTTAGTTTATTTGTTTTTGTGTTTCGAAAATAATTTAAAAAAAATTAATTTTTATTAATTTTATATCATTTTGATGTGTTAATGATAAAAATAAATTTTAAAAATAAAAAAATATTATTTTAATATATTTTTAAAATATAATCACTCGAGATATTAATGAATTTCTAACTTCTAAAACTCGTGGTCTATCTTTACAAGTGTGAAGGCAAACATTTGTGAGAAGAACGTGCTTTTTGTACAATAACCTTTTGGTCACATTAAAGGGTTTAGCTAGCAATTCAATATGAAATTGATATACTCAATTGATATACCAACCATGGTTTTGTGGTACTGCCGTGTTTTGAATGATGAACCCAAGCTGTCTGTGGACAAGGAGGAAGTCAAAATATTCCATTAATGATTGTGGGTGTGTTTTTTTTTAAAATAAAAAAAGGGGTTTAAAGCCTAACCACTGCAGATTTAATAATTTTATCTACCAAAATTTCTGTTAGTATTTATATTTATAATTTATTGGTAAATATTTTATCAATAGGTCTATGGATGGAAATAGTTCAAAAAACACTATTGTCGATAATTTCTAGTGTACGAGGAATAAATTTACTAAAGGAATTTATAGATATACAAAGCGTACCAAAAAAACACTTACCCGCTTTATTTCATTAGTATTTTTCTCGAGAAATTTGCCATATAACTGATGGAATACTATATGCAATTTCGTCAATATTTTTATTTGTCCGTTAGTATATCCATTAGTAAATATAACATATCACTGATGAAAAACCATTTATAATTCCGTTGGAGAGTTAACAGTAACAGTGATATTTGCAGTAATTCTTTTTCAACTCTATATAATATACCGACGAATGTGGTATGTCGGTAACCTAGTCAGTAATATTTTAAAATATATATATTTTAAAAAATATATTGAACATAAGTAGAAAAATAATTAAAATAAATTAAAATCAAATATATAAAAAGAAATTAAAATAATATAAAAATTAAAAATTTATTACAAACTTAAATATTTGTACGTTCAAATACAATAAATCTAAAATATAGATGTCACTAAAGGAGGAGAAGGAGATTAGTCGTTGCTGAGACTGTGGGCCAATAAAAAGAAGCACATGAACCATGCATCCATATGTGATCTTATATATTTTTATTACCGGCCACTCGAAGAAGTTTTTCATAATTTATAGTGAGTTGTTCATGTATTTCCATTAAGATAGTCCAATCTTGTATTAGTTGGTCTCATTTTAATCTCAGAAGTTTGAGTATTCGGAACTTATGCAAAAGTTTAAAAACTACAAGTCATCCGCAACTTCTTATAATATAAACTCCTCTTCCCCCTTCTTATCATATAACAGAAACTCCTCTATATTGGTTGTGTTTGACAGAGTTCAGTCCGAATATGGGTCCCTATTACTAAATTCCATGTTCGACGTACCCCCCCTCTTTCATAGCATCAGATCGTTCTCAAAAATTGCATTGTTTATCCATCTTGATTTTCTTATTGGATCGAGCCAACATATCAGCTTCTTCAACCGAAGCTTATGTGGTTAATTTTAAGAGAGACCGTTGTTAATGATTGTGTTTGCTGATAATGTTTATTGATCATCTTGGAGATTATGATGTTGACATCTAATATTGCAATATATATATATATATATATATATATATATATATATATATATATATATATATATATGAGCTTTCCGTTGGCCTTAATTTGACACTTGTAGCTAATGAAGAGACTGTTTGTAGCATTGTTTTTTCATATAGTGGTTGCGGGTTGCGGAGAGAGAAGCATATCTATATCATTTTTCTAAAAAAAGATGCAAGAATGTCATAGTCTTTCTCTCTAAGAATATATAAATGCAAGGAGAATGATTCACGTATCCTCCTCACCAACTACCCAATTATCTCATACTTCCATGGTTGTTAATAAACAGATTTAGTTAATCAAGAATATATATTAGCAATCTTAAACATTTAAATATCCTAATTTCAATTATGTAGTTAGGTGCTAATTATCGGAAGGCATAATTAATATTTATATCCATACATTAAGCTAACCGGAAGGCATATATAATCCTGCTTGTCAGATAAGATCAGGATATATAGTTGTACAATAATATTAAAAACAAATGTACTTAATTTCTATTGCTGACTTTCCATATGGAAAATAAAAATAAAAATAAAAATGATGATGAAGCTCACAGTGCATAAATCCCTTTAATTAAAACAAGGGATTGTTACTTAAATGTACAAATGATTGACAATTTGGTTTAATTTTGGTGAAGGTTTTCAAACAAAACTAAAATATTTGCAAATTGCAAATAAAAAATTTCTTATACTAATGTGAAAAAGAACCATCAAGACCATCGAGAAACATATAGTAGATAATTACATCTCCCGTGCTGAGCCTGGATTCCAAATTAAGCTATAGTCCATATATATACATGTTACTAGCTAATTATCAACTAAATATGTTTTGCGTGAAGCATCCACATTGGTGGACCGTGCACATAATTGTATACCATTTATGCTTTACCATAAAAACAATGTATATTTTTTTTCTCAAGAAGAGGAAAAAAAAAAACAAAAACAATGCATGCATACATACATTAACTAGTTAGAGTTGGTAGGCCTGCATTTTCAGTAGATGTTAACTGCAGAAGGCAGATTCGAAATGGTCATTGACCTCGGGATAAACTATGCATGTGTATGCAGTGTTACAATGCATGAATTTGTTTAAATTTCTGACGACAGAAATTCTTCGGTTATTTCTCTGTGCTTTCCAGATACTACAAACACTGAGTGTAGCTTTTGCCGGCTATGCGCTAGCAAAAGTTTACCTTTCAAGTCTTTATACTTATGGTCAATAAAACTTATATATTTTATCGACACTTGAGACCAAACCCTTCACCAAATTTTCTCTCTCAAATTGATCCCTCAGCTTTCAATTTAAGCTCCTTCAATTCACCCTTTCATGTATGTATGTATGTATGTGTGGCAAAATGAGTTGGATGAGACCCAGTCCATTTTGCACATCAGAAAGTAAGAGTATCAAGGTAACCAAAAATAAAATGAAGGTGTTTATTTCATCAAATATAGAAACATGATTTACCATGCATATTTCATCCATTATTTGAAACCCACAACTATTGTTTCTAGTATTTTTGTTTAGAAGTGTTATAACTTCTGTTTTTAAGTATTTTTTTTTAAATGTATTCGTCTTAAAAAAATATTAAATTGATTTTTTTAGTTTTTTCAGTGATTTTAATATATTAATATTAACAATAAAAAATATGAATAAAAATTATTTTAATATATTTTTAAATAAAAAAAACTTTTGAAAACCACTTTATACTAAGAACATCAAGATACAATGAGAACGGAATATGCACAAGTGAATGTACAACTTCATTTGTTTTCAATTTTAATTTTCCAAAAATGCTAAAGCTCAACTCCATGGTCAAGATTATAATTCAAATTCCCTGTTCAGTTTGACCTTAGCTACTCTAATTCTTTTAATTATTTAATTTCAAGGAAATTTGATAGCTGTGTATTTCTGTAAATGAAAACCGCCAATAGATTTCATGTCCTCCAAATGTTAAAGACAGCCTTCACCTGAAAGTACAAGAAGATTTTGGCCATTTTTTAATGAATAATAGAATCAATGCTTCATAGCTTGCTTACCGTTCCTAATTATGGCTACTAAAAATCTAGTAATATTTATTCGAGGCCACGAATAGGTTGGCCTCAGCCGAAGGATCCTCCACCCTCCGAGGCTGTAACTAATCTTAAATTTATTCAGGAAACAAAGCACAAATATACACCAAATTAAAATTTAATTGCACGATATTTGAACATAAATAAGTCCTTTTAAAATCTCTAACCCCAATATATATAGATGACAACAGGGTTCCTCTAGATATGTATGAATTTTATAAACCTAATGCATTTCATTACGTACAACAATGGATATATTTATATATACAATTCTTTTTGCAAAAAAAGAAAAGGAAAGGAAAGGCCTTTTAAAAAAAAATTCATCCTAAATTAGAAGAGAAAAGTGAGACTAATTCCTAGTTTGATATTGTGATGTGATAGCTTTTTTTTTAAAAAATGTTTTTTAAATTGTTGTTCATCTAAAAAATATTAAATTAATAATTTTTAGTATTTTTTAATGATTTTGATATGATAATGTTAAAAATATAAAAATGTTCTGAAAATAAATTATTTTTAATTATTGTTTTTTTAAAAAAAACAGCACCATACAGTACTAAAATTTCAACTAACATCTCAATAGAGTTGCGTTGAACAAATGAACTCCGCTTGGCAGTCAAAATTACTTGTTTTCCTTCTTGACTTTAAAAAAAAAAAATTAGATAAAAATATACCTGTCTAACTTGACTGTTATTTATTAGTTGCAGCTTTCATGATTTTTCAATTATTCGATGTCGTAGCTAGCTGGTGACAAAAGTCGTTGCTCGCAGGTAGAAATAAAGTCTCCAGTCCATCATCTACAGTCTCTATCCATCT
>Ga0325410_1001400_pt1 | contig 26638 bp, 9 predicted proteins | sample PopdelMetagenome_16_FD_206182 | JGI IMG/M metagenome (GOLD analysis project Ga0325410, IMG submission 206182) | Populus deltoides microbial communities from Bellville, Georgia, United States - Xylem-PdIQD-R3 | ecosystem: Host-associated > Plants > Phyllosphere > Stem > Wood/Secondary xylem...
CCTTATTTTTTAAAAGGAGTAAATTGTATTACTAGGTTTGTTAATGTGATGCAAGGCTTATTTTAAGAGTATTTTTTAATTAAAAATATATTAAAATAATTATTTTTAGATTTTTGAATTTTTTTATAATAATATATTAAAATTATTAATAAAAAAACAATTTAAAAAACAAAACAGTGCCAAACGAGCACTTGGAATTTGAATTAAATTTACACTTGGTGGGTGGTTGAAGTGGACGCCATATGGAGATCCATCCAATCCCTCGTTTTCCAGCCATCCGATTTAATTCAACAGGATCAACGAGCCAGGGGCCTGCACGCGGTGCCATTAAACCAATCTTTAAGAGTGAGGTCCAGAGAAAAAAGGACCTTTTCATTGGATGCGCGCGTCAACGTTATCCCCAAAGGACAGTGTAAAGTCTTGCACGCATTCACGAGTCTCGCCACACTCATTCATGGAGAGAGACCACATGGAGTCACGTGAAACTCAAGTACATTCTCTACAAGAACATCACGTTTCAATGTATACTAAGGATTCATCACCTCGTCACATGGCCGTGTCAAAATGTGAATCTTTAAATTAAAGTATGAGCACGGTATAAATAATACTCACTGGCGGCCGGCCCCGCCGCCTCCCTTGCCGTGCAAATCTCAAAACTCTAGTAAAACCACCTCGCCTCATGATTTTGTATCATTTGTTATATAGATTGTGGTTTGTGATATTATTATTGACGAGGTCATGCATAATTCTTCTATATGCAACTGTAGTCCTCGGTAATAAACAATTTCAAGTGTAGATGAGAAAAACATGTTGGGGTCGGGAATTAAGCGTGGTAGATCTGATTACTGATTGTTTGTCTTTTTCTCTAGAAAGGAGAGGAGAGGAGACCTTTTCCATGGAGACACGCGTATTCTTGACGTCCAATGTTCATTGCCAGGCGGTACTTCCAACATGAGAGTCTGTACGTTCTTCGAGGAGCTGCATGCGCGCAGCTTGGCTGACCTTCCATTCCTCCTTCCCAACAACATATGGCAGTCAAGATGTTCGGCTGAACGGGATTGTCTGTCCTTCGACGGGAATTGTTATGCGCAATAACCCTTCGAATCCTAAATTATCTAAAGAGGCGTGTAACCGGAGGAAGCAATTTGTCTTTGTGTTTTAAAAAAAAAATTGAAAAAATTATATTTTTTGATTTAAAATTATTTTTTATATTTTAAAATTATTTGGTAGTGCTAATGTAAAAAATAAATTTTAAAAATATATTATTCTGGTATATTTATAAACAAAAAAAACTTTCAAAATTAACTGATATTAATTCTCAAAATACCATTCATTTCACCAAGATCTACAGCAAGTTGGGAAGAGATTTAAATCAAATTTTTTACCACGCCAAAACAAATAAAAAGTCTAAAAAGCACTGGAGTACTTAGTTTATTTTGTTTTTTACGTTTAAGGTATGGAGCTATTTTTATTACGCAGATAATATTAAAAAAACAAAAAAATCTTCTAGACAAAATGTATATATTTTTTGTTTTTAAAGACATTCAGGTCATTTCATTATAAAAAAAAAATATTAATAATTTATCTCCAATTAATTTTATATTTCCCCATAAATCTTCAGGAAAAAAGATTTTACCTCTTATCCTAGATGCATTCAGTTTTTTTTAAGAAGGAATTATTTTATTGTTTAAATCACTGTGTCTTGAGCTAGAGTGTTTCACTTTATTTTTTAAATTACATGATTTTATTGATTCAATCACGTGTCTTGGGTCCCTCGTTCCTGACTTTGACGATCAGGATCAAACGTGATAGTATCGACCATGAGGAGATCTGAACTCGGTTTACAAGGTCATGGGCGGCCCGGTACCATCCATGTGCCGGTTCCCGCGACACATGCACGGACCATGCACGTGCAATAATAGAATTCAGGATTTGTCCCTATTAGTAGTTGTAGATTACTGGTTTCCCGCCTCAGGTCCAGAAGGTTAACGCAAAATAATTAGATCCATGGGCCCCTTAATCAAACGGCTCCAATCATTGCATCAATCCATGGCTCCATCATTCGTCTAAAAGTTTTAGGGTCCCACCCTAGAACACAATGTCAGATCCACCACTTTTGGGTGGTTCGCTCTTTTTTTAATCTTATTCAGTGGTGAGATCAGTGAAAGTCTCCTGTGAAAATTATGGTCTTCTTTGAATTATTACGGGTTAATGGTGTGTGAGGTTGTACTTCAATTAGTACTTTAAATATTTGGGTAACTTTTGATATTAAAGTTAGTTTAGGTAGGAGAAAATAGTTACAAAAAATATTCAGGTCTCGGTAGAAGTGAAAATAAATTCTTTGTTTTTTTATTTATTTTTTTTTACAGGAAGAGAAGATGATCTTTGAGGTTCAAGACTATTTATATATTATTGACCTCGTATAGATGTGTACCGTAGAATGATAAATGTGGGTGTCACCTATGGTTATACAAACATTATTATAACGTTACACATTACCGTTGGATTGTTTTTTATTTATTTATTTTGTTAAGAAAACATTTACTAACGATATTACATTCAGTTATTGTTCTTTAAAAAAACTTCTCATTGATAATTTCTATTATGTTGATAAGTCTTGTGAAATATAAACTCCTATAAATTTACAGATGAAAAAAACTCGCTAAACAAAAAAAATCTTGGTGGCATTATTTTACAGGTAATTTCATCGATGAATATGTCATATCACCAACACATAAAATTATTTGTAATTCTATTGGTGATTTATTTTATATTACCGACAACAAAATCTATCAGTGATTTATATATTGTCAGTGATATTTTATGTAATGTTTTTCAACTCTCAAAAGCTTTTTGATATACTTGATTTATCAGTAATGTGTTTAATATTTATTTTTAGAAAAGATCCAAATAAATAGACTACAAAAAAATTAAAAGAAATAAAACTAAAATAAAAGGATAAAAAAATAATAACATTCCTATTTTTTTAAAAAAAATGGCAATACCTTCCTTGTACTACCAAAAATTCATGTACTTACAAATATACATCAATAAATAAAGTCATAAATCAATTAATTTTATTTATAATTAATATGTTTTTATAAATTGATTATTTTATAAGATGAATAAGGCAAAGATAAACAAGATAATGAAATAAACAATAAAATATAACATTCAAAAATATTTATTTTCTAACACTTAAATCACCAACCAAATTGAGACTCAATTTAATCCCAAAAAACACATTATTTAACATATCATAATCAATTTCCTCCAAATTAACCCGAAATCCTAAACCAAAAAATAGTTATTTTCTAACAAAGTACCCATGTCAACTTTAAATTGAGTTGAGTTGAAATATAAAAACAATCTATTTTTATTAAAACACATCCTAGTCAATTATTCCGAAATTATTCCGAAATTAATATCAAATCTTAAATCACAATATTATTTTCTCTTAACACTTGCATTACCAAGTAAACTTTAAATTGAGACTCAATTCAACAACACAAAAAACTAATTATTTTATGAAAAATGGTTTCTAGTCAATTTCTTTCAAATTTACACCAAATCCTAAATTGCAATTCATTCCCAACATACTAAAATTTTAGACATAAATTTAAATTTAAATTCAGTTCAAGTCAAGTCTCAAATAGATATAGGTTAACCATCTTTTTCAGAAGTTGTCACGGCCAACATAGCATTTTGCTCACCAACACATGACCATTTGTTAACCAAAAGACACCTTTGGTTACTAACTTCTTACGGTGATAGTGAGTCATGAGATGTCTTCCACAATCAAAATCATTCAACTGTTCTATTTCATTTTCGTTCACATGAAATAAATTTAGAAATGATATTTTATATATAATTCAATAATTGTTTTCGATGATAATGGATATATTCAGGATTTGAAAAATTAAACTCCACTGAAAAAAAATCCTAAGAGTTATACTACAAAAAAAGACCTTTCTAGTTACTAGTTTTAAAATTTAAAATAAAATAATAAAATATATATTTCATTTATTTTACAGTCACGCCCCATCACATTGGGCCAACCTGTGTCACTAACCTACAAAATGAAGCAAGCAAATTCCCATGTAGCCGTATAATGCTCGAGTTTTGACTTCACAAGAGACATTTCATTTGTTATTAGGACTTGGTTAACTGAATTGTATTACACAAGTTATAAACTTGTTTACTTATTCTTGTCTATTGCTATGACTGGACCAACTAGCAGGAGAAACTTTTCATCTTTTTTATTTTTCAAAATCACACAAAATGAGTGAGTAACTAGTGATTTTTTGTTGTTTTTTGAAGAAAGAAAAAAAATAGAAGAAGAAGAAGTAGGGCAGGGGGAGAGGGAGGGCCGATTGCCAAGTTATAACTTAAAAACTATCGATGAATATTAGTGACGGGTTAATTTCATCGCTAATATTTTCTGTAATAATTACATGTTATTTTTTTCATTCATTTATTTCTAACTGCAACTTACTCAATACACACCAATGAAAAAATTTCACTAGTATATACCAAGGAAGACCGCGAATAAATATTTTATTGGTAAGTATTGTTGTAATTTACCAATAAAATTTAGAATTTTTTATCAGTATTTTCTGTCATATTTGTTATGCTTCTAGCAGTGAAAGCCATGGAAAAACAAAAAAAAAAAATTGCTATAGTTTTGAGTTTTTATGAGTTGTTTATTGATGATGACGATAAGATGACAAATCTCTAGAGGATAAGTGGCCAGAAGATACAGTCTCATACATTAATTGCATTTACAATTTGTTTTCGTGGCCAGTAACGTATAAATCAGGTTTGATTAGAGAGAAATGCATTGGAGTATAGAAACCAACCTCGGGTATACCAGTCGTATTCAAGGTCGGTATGTCCAAAACATTGAGTGTTTTGGAATTCTCAGGCCATCAATCAGGACTTTTAAGAACCTAATTAAATCGAATTTCGAAAGAGTAATCGGCAAGCGAAATGTCTAAGCTAAATGAGAAACCGAATGGAGGTAAGGTTTATTTGCGATATCTGCACGATCTTTGTGGTATATATCATAACCCCTGGCCATCGTATATAATAGACACACAGAGGACGACGGTGGCTTTACATGTGGTTCAACGGTGATGATAATCCTTCTGACCTACCACAAAAAGGCTCAGCCTCTCAATTTTACTGTTCCTTTATTTTCTTAAAGGTGATATCTTGTCAACGTCAGGCTACAATAAAGAGGAAAAGGGCGATGTTGCACTCACTTCTTCATTGATTTTCCCTCTCCTCTTTCATTTTTATTGAAGATAGGATACCGGCTGTAGGTTTTCTGAAGTAGCTAATCAACTGCACTATATAGCGACTGTAACCCATCCATAACCCCAACTCAATGAAGCATGCTCTCTAATGGCGGTTGAAAAATAAAGATCCAAAAAGTTCTAACTCTCGCTTTCACATCAACTCTAACTCTCTGTTGAGGGCCTTGTTTGAAGGATCAGATTGAGTGGAAGCTAATGCCAAGTGCAGCGATAATCATGATAGTATAAAAGAAATAAAACAATTAATTAACTGAAATAACTATTAATGGTGGATAATTGGCATATGTAGCAAACAGTCTCTATTTATATTTATATATTTAATTTAGACGTTTGCAATGAAATTCATTTTTTTTTCTTAAAGAATGATTTTTTTAATAAAATCGATAGCAATTTCTCATATCAAATTTTAAGTAGATTATTCATATTAAAAAAAACTGATATTATTAATAAATAAAAATATTTTCCCCACCTCTTTCTTAAAATTAAAATCCCAGATGATGGAGTGGAAGCAAAGCTAATTACTCATCAAGAAACACAAATTAATATAAATTCTAAAGAAGAAGGACTATTTGTTTTTTGGAAATTCGAGAAGAGGAAAGCAAATAATAACTGTTAATTCACATTACGAATAGCAATACAGGATATGATACATATCTCTCACACACAAAACTTTCTCAGTTAAAGACAGCTGGAATGTCAGCAATTTAGTAGACTGCCACGTGGTCTACTAATCCTCCGTTTCTACTCCGTTAGATCAACCGCTCTGATCCAAAACCGAACCGTCAATCCCCAAATCTGAACGTGGAAACTAACGGAGTATTACCAAAAAAAAAAAAAAAGAAAATGGAAACAAGACAAAAAAGAGACTACCGGCACATGACATGATTAGGAAGAGATGGATGGGTGATCAACTTTTCAAGCCCCTCTGCACACTTTTATCTCAAGTCTCAACTGAAAAGAAGAAACGAGAGCATCAGATCAATCCATGTCCTTGCTGCTACTGATCCCTCACTGCAAAGCTTAGTGCTTCGTTTTAAGTGATGGCGGGAGAATTTCAAGAACCATTTAGCCTCAGCAACTGCATTAGCTTTCAGGTAACTTGTCTTGTTCTTGAAAGTTATCGAATTTTGTCTTGACGTCTTATTTTTATTTACTTATCACCCATCAATTTTACTCGGAAAACTGGTTGGTTATTTTGGTAGTTCTCAGTTTCATATTCTCTCGTTCTGGGAGGAAGTTATCAATTTTTCTTCATTGTTCAGCAAAAATAAAAAATAAAAAACTTTTAGTTTGTGATACTTGAAATTGGCTTGCTTGAATTTTTTTTTTGCTTGTTTGATGTTCTGCTAGCGAGGGTATATTATGAATTTGTTGACATTTCTGGATTGGACAGGTAGATTCTCTGCACTCTGGGTCCATATCCTTTGGAAGATTTGAGAGTGAAGACTTGTCTTGGGAGAGAAGATCGTCTTTTTCTCACAATAGGTATCTTGAAGAGGTTGAAAAATGCTCAAAACCAGGTTCTGTAATCCAGAAGAAAGCTTATTTTGAAGCCCATTTCAAGAAGAAGGGTATTCTGCGTCCGGATTCACTTGATGGCCTAAGTGGGAGTGGATGCCAGAACTGCGAAGATGACGAGTACGGAAATTTGGGTCAAGGAGAAGAAGATGATGATATGAACGGAAGTTGCAATTACTCTCACCGTGAGGATGATGTGCTGGAAAGTGTGGACTGTGACGAATTTGATTATGGAAATCAAGGAGATCAGTTTGATCATGGAAATGATGAGAGCCATCGTGCTTGCTTTGATGAGAGCCCTGAGGATCCGGATTATCATGGACAATTAGAGGTCATTGAATGTGAAAGAGAGGATCCTATTGTTCTGTTTTCTGAATCTCCAGTGGATGCTGCTTTGGATGATGCTAATGTTTCGGTCAAAGGTGTGGGTGAATATGTTAAACCTGAGGAAGCACATCAAATTGAAACTGGACTTGACGAGTCGCATCTCAATAATGACAAACAAGAGATGGAAATGAAAGATAACATTAATGATAATGTTGCTAAAATAGATGAATCATCTGTGACAATTGTTCTGTCCCCAAAAAGTGGAACTGCCAAGGATCTTGACAACACTAGTCCAGTGCATCAACAAAATGTTTCTCCAAAGGTGTGTAAAGAAATAAAAAATACTACGTGACTAATAAAAAATAAACGAAGCACGTATGCACAGGGACACAACACGAACAACAAAATGGCAGTAATTCAGTTTAATCTTGCTTTCTGCTGTGTCAAACTCATGCCTATATGCTCTTACTACTGTTATTCTTGCTACTGCTGCGGCTGTTGACAATTTCCATCCTTGTTATCATTTTATAATCGTGCTAAATTGACCCTGATTTGCGTTTCTTGATATTTTGTCATCCCAGCTGAGAGATTATGTGGAAAGTAAATCCACGAACCCCAGAATGAGGTCTCCGATTTATGGCAGTCAATTCCAGAAGATCCTTAACAACGTGTCAAAAACTACTGCAAAAACTCAGAATAGAGGAGAAAGAGAAACACCACAAAGAGCAAAATCAGAAAAGCAGTCATCACGAGCCACCACTCCTCCTAGACGTACGTTGCATAGAGCTAAAAATGAAGAGGTGAGCATTTGGATTAATTTGTTATCGATATTCTAAACTGGCTGATTTTTCATTTTCAATTGGGCTTTATAGTTAAAAACGCTCTTTTTGGCGTTTGCTTTTATTTACTTCAAAATTTATTTTTGTGCTCAGAATTCTGAAAGTGGCAATTTAAGGTTACATCCTGTGAATAGAAGGTACTTTCTGATTCGTGCAAATTGCAAACCTGCATCTTCCATGTTTTCGGCCTTTAAGATGTCTGTATTGTTGTGCAGTGAAAGGGAATCAAGAGTAAATAAATTTGAATCTCCGCCATCTAGATCAAAAAAAGTTGAACCTATGTCTCATCTAAGAGCGAACAGGTCCATAACATACATCATCAGTTGATGCTCTAATGGTTTAACATTTTTTATTTCCTGAACTTAGATATAGAGTAATTGTGATGCAGAAATAAGCGGATTGTTAATTCAATAAAGCCAGACACAATGCCATGCGCTGCAGCCTTCAGTTTCAAAAGTGATGAAAGAGCAGAAAGGCGAAAAGAGGTGACCAAGCTTGCTGTTGTTCGGAATTTAACTGTTCTGTGGCTAGCAGTCAAATTTAAATGCTCAATCCTTTTCTCGTTTGTTATATGATTCAGTTCTATATGAAGTTGGAAGAAAAATTGCATGCTAAGGAGGCAGAAATGAATCAGATTCAAGCAAAAACACAAGTACGTAAAAAATTCTCCAATAGCTGGCTCTTGTTGTTGTCAGTAAGTGCATTGATATTGTACTTGCTCTTGTGATACTTCATTATGTCAGAAGATTGCTACATTATATGCCGAGTCTTCTACAAAGCCAAATTTTAATAATCTTCTAAAATTCTCTAATTGTGATATAGATCATCCCTCAATGAGAATGAAGCTTGTAATGGACTCAAGCGTATCTTATAGCAATTTGAATATATCTTTTCCATAATTCTATCTGTATCAGATGCATGAATTACTGTGTTTGTAGGAACAGAAGAAGGCTGAAATTAAAAAATTCAGGGAAAGACTTAATTTTAAAGCTGCACCCATGCCTTCTTTCTATCGTGTTGCTGTATCACCAGGCTCTGATGGGAACAAGGTACAGCGCATTAGCAGTTTTGGCATTTTGATGCTGTCTTATTATAGCCTATATCTATGGATACATAAGTAATAAATTCAATCTGTAACGTTGTGTGGGTGTGTGCTTGGTAAAATATTGTGGTGTTTGAATTTTTTCTGCTTTCCATTACAAGGGATCCTGATTATTGTAGATATGAGATCTGCATACCGTCTTAGTTAATCTTAGGGTTATTGTGTATTTGGTTTTACTCAAAAACTGTGTTTTACCTTGATCTCACTTGTGGAATTGGTTTGCTTCTTGTTTTATTTTAAAGCAAGTCTCATAAACTTAATTTGATATGAATCTCGCCAGCAGTATATATGTGCGTGCTCATTCACATATTTACAGATATATATTGTTGTTGAGAAAGAACGATGTAGTGGACAACTATTTATGAAGAGGAAACTAATGTAAAATGAGAAAGTAAATAATTTTAAAGCGCCTAGTTAGCTTCCTCCTGCTGTTCAGATTGCATCATGTTGACTTCTTGAAATCGCAACTACTACACAGCAATTTCAGTTTCATAGCATTCGGATAATATAAGTTGCCACCAAGGAGTTGTAAATGTTGTTGATTCGCCTTACCGTACATTCACATTGTACCATCTTCATCTTAAGATGCTTTGAAGTGTTGTGCGTTTACTTGATATTTGTTCAAAGCATATTTTATCACCTCATAAAAAGTTCTTTGCCAAGTGTCCAAGGTGTTGATATAATGGTTCCATCTGTTAGACATGGTTTGAAGCTGTAATACTAAGAATGATCAAAGCGAAATGAGTGTAAACTTACATGTGGTTATGCTTGTAGGACTTAGTTATAAATCAGAGAGAGATTGGTCATGGATAGAAAAAAGAAGGAAAGGTCAGTGAAATGACTAGCAAGTTGTATTATTATTCTCTCTCCCTGGGGGTAAAAAACACGCACATCTATAACAAACTTGAAGGATGAAACCCTATGGAATGGATGGGGAATCCTATACGAACTTTCTACTTATTGTTGATAATAGCATAGTAAAAGAAAATGTGAGAAAAAAAAGTGTTCTCAAGAAGGAAGGTATGTGTTGTCATCAAAATATGGTGATAGAGATTTTATGAGAATGTCATTAAATTAAGGTGGGTTTCATCACCAGATCATTAGTTATATTCTCTATAATGTATTTTCACACTCATCCATATCTTCATAGTTCAGCCTCAAGCCCTTCTTTGTAATTTTGGAAGTATGACTGTTAAGGCTGACAGTTTGTTCTTTTCCTCGACCAGTTCTGTGTTTTGTTATCTGCGCTTTACACTATTAGTTGGCAGAAATAAATTCAGCTTTTGTACTTCTATCTCAGGCTTCATCATCTAAAACCAAACCAGCTAAAGTACAACACGGGTCAACAAGTCCAGGGAGTGGAGCTGCTGCTAGATCACAATTACTTTCAAGGACTGGAAATGACCAAGCCGTCACTGCTAATGAATCAGTAAAACCTACTAACCAGCCGGATCCCTCAGGAAGGACTGATCATCAGGCAAGAAATGTTTCTGAGGCTCGTGAAACTAAACCAACCAACAATAATAGGCACAAGCCAGAAGCTGTAACTAAAATTGGTGTCACTGGTAAGAATGAAAGAGGGAAGGTGAAGGATGCTAATTTGCGAAGGCATCAAGTATCGGAAAATACCAGAGTATCAAAAGACCTGAAGGTTGAAGGGAAAGCAAAAACGAGAAGCCACAGAAGTAGCAGCGAGATGTTGAGGAAAAGTATAAAACACATTGGAATTGGAAGCAATACTGGAAAGGGTAATCTAGCTGTTGGTGTGGCCTTCCTGAATTGAGTGATTTTCTATATTTTCCAAATATACTACACAGTCGTCTATCATGATATTGTTAGCCTGTTTGATACCATGAATTTGAATACAAGTCCAATGGAGCGAAGGTCAAATCAGGACAGACAACAGCTATTCTTTATCAGCGGCAACGAAATGACAAATTGTCTTAATCAACTGACGGTAATAGCATTTTCCATCCATGTGTGCAGCGAAATCAACAATGTCGATGGAATAGGTAAGAATGGCAGCTTGTTTCCTTTCACTCTTGCTACCTCACCAACAGAAGTGAGTCTAGTTTGTATCAGGTGCATTGCCTCTTGCATTACAATCTGTGCTGAGCATCTGATATATATGAATGCGATAATGGCAGCAAATCATATAGTAAAAACCATGAACTTTATTTGATTTTCTTTTTCAGGTACAATGAACTATGAGATAACCTTTATTTACGCGATGAAGCATTTTTTATACTAATTCATTAAAAGAAAAAACAAAGCATCCATATATCTGAAACTAGATTATGTCCGAGCCATGTATGTCTTGAAATGGGGGAGGCCTGATTCCCCAACTTACACCGATGGTCTGTATCACGAAAAAAATCTACAACGAAGGACAATAAACAGAATGGAGAAAGAAGGTATGCCAGGAAATGATGTCACAGACAGTGGACAAATCACCCTTAAGCAGAACTTCTAAACCGTGGCAACAGGATCGCTCTTATGCAACAGAGAGGCTGCGTGATGATGCGTCCCATTAAGTCTATAACATCAGGTATTTGCATGCTAAAATGAGGCTTTAATGCTTGCATTTGATCTGGGATTAGTCAACTGGTAATTATTACAAAACTTGACCGCTACCTCAAAGAGTTGCTCCTTACTTCCTTTCATTGATAGAAATGGTGGGCCGAAAATATTAAAGTTAGTCTTTATTTGTGCTGAAAGATGTGGCCATTATGCTGGAGAAAGTGATTTCTGCTCCAGCACATGGAAAATAACCCTCTCGGCTAAATGGAAAGTAGGACCCAGGAGGCATATCCTTTGCAAATTTAGCCAAGTGATGGGTAGGATTGACTAATATTAGTGTTTGCCTGATCATTTAAAAGAGAATCTGATATTCTTTACTTTTAAGGAATTTCATCCTGCTGATCATGTTGTAGGTATACTTCACATGAATCATGATTTGTGTGACCTATTTTATAATTCGCCAAGGAGTAACCAAATGCAGTAGAGAAAGGACTATACTCAAGATTATATGGATCCTTTGAGAATTAAGATAGGCAACAAGTCTAAAAGTCGTTTTGTTTTTCCATTTCAAAAACAATTTGGAAAAAAAAAATAAATTATTTTTTATTTTTTCTTTTCTTTAAATTAATTTTAAACAAACGTTAGACTCCACAATGGAGTAAATATTCTTAGTTCCTAAATCTCCATAAAAAAGAATTACTAATGTTTTTGAGAGTATATATAGTCGATAAAAAAAGAGAAGGAAAATAATGCTACTAGAAAATAATTCTTAGTTCCTCCACCACTATGGTTCATATCTGTATAATTAAATTTTCTCATCCAAACAAAACAAATGATATAATCGATGTTAAATAATTATTTTAACCAGAAACATTGAGGAATAAATAAAATGAAAATCTAAGATATAATTTATTTTATTTTTTAACCATGTGTAGTTATAAAATCTCTAAGAACATCGAGAGAAAAAAGATTTTCAGGGGAAAAAAAAATACCACTGTCAATAAGAAAAAAGCAAAGAAAGGAAAGCAGATTACTTTATAGCTTAATTAAGTATATCACCAAACGAAAAGGCAAACTTCTGGGACCACCTCCTCCGCATCTTCTAACACTTCACTTCGTCCCTTATATATATATATATAAGTTTATGCCAGTTATGTTATATTCGAACAACTTTCATACGGAAAACGAATCCATGTTTTCAGTCCAGCCAAAAACAAATTTTCGATGTTGGAAATTTTACTTCCCATAACGTTTGACTTTAGGAAGAAGACCCCTCGATCTCGATCTCTAGGAGTCGGACCAATCCCTGATGTTTATTTTCCGAGCTAAAACAAGTAAATACCATATCCTATTTTCCTTTATAAACAAATATCGAAGTTCTTGCAATAAGAAATTAAAAATAGGAAACGAACAACTAAACAATTCACATGCAATTAAACCCTTGCTAATGGCTTTCTACGTACAACTAGAAAAAACTTGGCAATTAAACTGTTGATGCTGTATCCTCTCCCTCGCATGACATAAATTCAAATATTACAACTAATTAAACCTAATTATATATTTATTAGCATAAAGGCGATAAATTGCGTACATCAAATTTTTCAATCACTTTAACAGCCAAAAAAAAGATACAGAAAAGCAAAAGCAATAATATTAGATGTGGCCATCATAAGAGTTGACCTTGGAAGACTGGTTGCCGAAGAAACATCTCCTTGATGAGGAGGCTTCCTGTAGTAGAAGGGAAAATATGGCAAGATAGGATCAGGAGGTGGAGGACCATTAAAGTTGTTACCAAAAGGTGGTGGATAGTAGTATGGCAAATTTCCAGTCGGGGAAGGGTATAAAGGAGGTGAAAATGTCCCTGCTGACTGAGATGGCGGAGACGGTGGTGTTGTGACAATCGGGGTACCGGTCCCCGTGGGGGGAGGATAACAAGGATAAGGACACTCGCCGCTGTCGGACGTGGTCAAGCTAGGAAGATTGACAAGTATGGATGTGAAGAAGAGGGCGGAGAGGATTAGGGATAAGTTAAAATCCATGTTGCGAGGGAGGAGATAGAGGAGAGGAGAGTAGAGGAGAGGAGAGACTAGAGTGACTGATGAAAAGAAGGGGGTAGTGGGTGATGTTATGTGGTGTGACTGATTATAAACTTTTGGTTATTTAGTGTTTTGTCATGGCTCACAAAGTCAGGAAAAAAAGAAAAGGAAAAGGGGGCTAAAGGAAAGAAGGATTAAAAAACAAGTTATCTCTACTATTGAGCTAGTTTCTTTATTTTGGTGAAGAGGTTAAGCCTAGGCAGGCACCATGAAACTCTGAACTTGACCTCCAATGACCTTAGCATGAAGGCATGGATGGGCTACTGAGATAATGATACAGAAAGCTTGTCGCAAAGATGTGCAAATTGTCATTTAAGTAATGCTCATGAGAAATAACCAATCAATTCTTCCTTCATCTGTTTATTTTTTTCATGTTCTAGTCTCAGCTAGCGCAGTCTTAGCTTCACAAGATGTGGCCTAAGAAAATTAGCTAGGACTTCATTGTTTTCTTCTGGTTACAGCTAGGCCTTCGTTTTGAAATGTAACAGCATATTTGTCCTCTAACCAGATAGGATTTTTCTTATGTTTATAACTTGGAAAGATTCCCTAGGTATGAGGTCATTTTCAATCATCTACTTCCTTTTCTTAAAAAACTAGAATAAATTATAATGTCTCATCTACTTCCTGATAGTAAATAGCAACGACAATGAATGGATTAAATCACTCTCAAATCACTACTTGTGACTCCAAACCCTCCCTTTCACTGATACTCTTCCTCGCCCACTCTACCAAAATTTGCTGAAAACAGGGGCCATGTACTTAACTGTATTAGCGTTTTAGTGATGTGCTTGGTCACCGGCCGGACAATGACATAAACAAAAGATTATATGATCAGTATATATATATATATATATATATATATCGTCAACAAACCATAATAATGAACATTGATCTACAAACAAAAATAAGTTTCCGAGGCAATGTTGATTTGAATAACAATGCCTCACAGTTGCCAATGAGTGATCTACTTGACTCAATGGTACTCACGTTGCCTTTTCCTCTGGAATCTGGAGTTCAAGACTTCCCTTTGTAAGGGGGGGAAGAAAAACAAGAAGAAGAAGACACCTCTCAGTTTGAAGGATAGCCATGGTTTTGATGACTAAGTGTGTGTATTATATACCAAATGCTTCCTTTTCTAAGAACTGCGTCTCCTGCTGATATAAATTATTTAATTGTACGTCATAAGCAAACTTTAGTTATTGATTTTAAAGAGAGTGAATTTTTATATGGCAGAAGAACGTACTGGTTGAAATTCGTGTATGCCGTCTTGGATCGTCACACACTGTCTTCAATATTCAAAAGCATATGCATTTTGAAGATCTCAATTTAATTTCCTTCGAGTTCTTATGTGGGTATGGCTGCCTGGAACTCATCAAAATTGTGCTTTCCTTTTCCCTCTTCAAGTTTTGATCTTGAAACGATATCGATCGGTGATATCTGAGCATGAAGATTCAACAAAATCAGTAATTTTTTGAGAATTATATCATCCAAACAAACCCATCTGGGTCATATTAAACAGGATTTACTACTAGCTGTGAAGTGAGGTTTTAGTTAGAAATGAAAAAATATACCTACTCTACGATCATGTCCTCTTAAAGATTGTGGTGTTCAATTATTGAACGAGCCAGTAGAAAAAGATAGCAGCCAGTTAAAAGAGTCCAATCTGATGACTTATTATTTTGCTGGCTTTGAAAGTCTGATTCCAATCACCAAAAACTGATTCCCCAGGCAATAAAAAATCATAGGGCGGAGCTGGAAAATAAACAAATTGAGTGATCTTGACGTCTTCGTTAACTTCCAACATAAAATAATTACTACTACATTTCATGACCATTAATTAAGAGCCCTTTCCTTTTATGGTTGCAATTAATTGAATTGGTGCGAAAGTGTTTGGAGGTGCTTGAAAATACGATTGAAATTGTATTTTTTAAGATTTTAATTATTTTTAAATTAATTTTTTTATATTTTTAGATTGTTTTAATGTATTGATGTATAAAATATAATTTTAAAAATATAAAAATATATTATTTTAATATATTTATATAAAAAAACTTTAAATCATAACCCTACAACACTACCAAACACCATCTTCGTCTTTTTCCTCAATTTCATCGTGTCCATGGAACTAGCTTCGCAGTAGTTGCTTGCTTTCTTTCTTTCCTTCTTTACTTTTCCTTAAATGAGCACTTATTTTGACTTGTAGGAGGTAGTAGTTAAAGCAACAATAAAAAAATGGTTCCAATTTCCAAACCCATCGAACATTTAACAGCTGTTAGTGTGCGTGTTTTGTTTTCATTTTCGTCCAGAAACAGTGTAGCTGAAATGAATGACTACAGGTCAAGGTTCTCGAAGAACAAACACCAACCTGTCATCTTATAAGCTTTATAGGATAGCCTTCTTTGGGCTGTTTTATTTCTCTGGCTTGATAGCGAAATCCTCAATTTAATTTTCAAACTGGAGAAAAAAAGGATCATCGATCGAACCCCAAAAGGGTGACTGACAAAGTTAGTAATTTTCTTTATCTTACTTCTCCGTTCCTAGTGGAGGCGACCGCAGCTCGTTGATTTCATCCATGGCAATTAATAAGAAAGAACAGTTCTTTTTAGGAGCTGTGGATTCTCTCTACATGTGTGATAAACTCAGCTTGTCTATCTATTGTCTATACACCCATTTTAAGCACACAGACAATATTCAGATAAACCACACAGACAACATTCAGATCGATCAGTTCCCCTTTATTAGCATTTCCTTTTCTTTTTGTGCAGCAGGACAGGTTGTTGTGTTCTATTATTTTCGACCAAAAACAATTGATCATCGTACGTATACATGAAAAAAGGTGAATGCTACTTTTCTTCTTGACATTTTCCAGTCTGTGTGCAGGACGACTTTTCCACCTCTCTCAGTTGTTTTTTTTTTAATAGTGATAAAATTCTACCATAAGTAAAATCTATATAAATATCTTTAAAAGTAAATTAACGTGTTAAACAAGTACAATAAAGGCAATCTTTAGAACTATGGACAAAATTAGGACTTCCCAGGCCACTTAATTATGTAATCAATTATCGCTGTGCAAGTCAAGTCAAGATAAGAGTTATTTGGTTTCTGACAATTTTAAGCACTGATGCCGGAAAAGTGCAAAACATTAGCGTGCAGTTTCATAATTAAGCAATTATACATCAGGGTGACGCCTGATAACATAACAAAAAAATAAATAAATTCAAATGCACTTTCAAACTAAATTATAAATTATTGTTTTTTTCTTAACTAATGTTCTAATTTTTTGTAATGAGACCCATACAAAACTGTGACATGTTTTAATTAATTAAACACTTTCAAACTAAATTATGTTTTAACCATATTGTACTACATTTTCAAATGATCTTTTAAATTAGTCTAAAATGCTTAAGTGTGTATTTGATAACACAGCATAGAGTATTTTTTAATGAAAAATACATTAAAATAATATTTTTTCATATATTTTTTATTTTTTATATCAATTCATTAAAACCATTAAAAATTATTAGTTTAATGTTTTTTTAATTGTTTTTTGAAAAATACTTAAAAAAAACCACGTTAACAAAAACTTCTTTAGAATTAGTGAAAGATAAACTTGAAAAAAAAAGGGCAAAGCTAATCAATCAATCATGTTGCAATAAAGGGGGGGGAAACCTCGTCACTAGAAAGGATCTGGTCTTTGTTTAGGCAACCAACCTGGAAAGTCATCAATTGCTACATGTTCAATGTCCAGGTCACCTCCTCGAAAATCGAACCCCATCTTCAACGATTTTTCGCAACTGAGATCTCGCACAAAGAGGTCAATTTTGGGCATATCAGTAGAGATGTGAGCAAAGTCGCAGATTATTCGGCAAAAAATGGCCGTCAATTAAGAATCCAATTGATATTCATAGCCTGGCTTAAATTCTTTCTTTTTAACTCCTGCTACTAGCCATCTTCTGGACGGCCCTGCCTTTACTTTCTTTGTGACCTGTTCTTGTTTTTCATGTAATCTCGTTGATTGTCTAAGAGACCCAAATGAGAGTCACGGCTCCTCTAAATTTAAAATGCTCTCTTAAAGTTCAAAAATAATTTTGATAAAACTCTTACAATGTGTTTGGAAGCCAATTAACAGGGGAAAGAAAGAGGGAGGATTGAAAGTGAGGGGAAAGAAACATTTAAAGAGAGAAAACAGCTTTCTCTTCGATGCTTGGATGGAGGGGAATTTGGAAGGAAAGAATGGATAGCGAAAATTGATGCAATTACATTTGTATCCTTCATGATGGCCAGGGGAAATTTTTGTAAGGGTTACAATAGGTAATTGCACACATTTTCCCTTCACTTTTTGGTGGGCACACTGGAAATTTTTCCTTCCTCCCTCCTTTCTCCCATACAGTGGAAAGACTTTCTGTCCTTATTCTCATTCCTCCCATTCCTTCCTCTGACTTCTTACTCTCCCAAACAATACGATGATATTTTTATATATATAATGGTCCATTTTTAAATAAATAAAAAAAATCACTTTAATCCATTTTTTAAGTTCTATCATGAATTAGTTTGAATTTTAACTATTAAAATTTCATTACTGCAGGTAGCAGGTAATTCGAATGTTTTTAAAAGTATGTGTCTTCTTTCCTAAATGGAGCAACCTAAACCATTGATTTTCTAGGAGAGGGTTAAAATCAATAAAAGAAGTCTCGTTTACACGGGTACGCTAGTTATCTTAGCAACTGCAGGCGATATTTAGAATTGTATTGTAAACATGGTTCATGAAAATAATTTTCTTTGTTTAAAATTATTTTATATATTTTCATATTGTTTTGATGTATTGGTGTTAAAAATATTTTTAACAAAATAAAAAAAAATTATTTTAATGTATTTTCAAGTGAAAAACACTTGAAAAGCAACTGTTTTTTTCTTCAATTTTTTTATATTTTAAAATTATTTTTATATGTTGATGTTAAAAATAAATTTTAAAAAATAAAAAGATATTATTTTAATATATTTTTTTTAATGATTCTCTGCAAACTAGAGTAATGCACAACCACTTTAACCACCTTCTTGTAACTTGCAAGACAATTTTGGAGCGAGTTCGAGTTCACATAGTAATGATAGAAACGAAAACCAAAAGGAAAAGTAAAAAGGGAAGAGAGAGAGAGAGAGAGAGAGATTAGGCAAACTACAAGCTGCCAGACTTCACCGATGACCCACCAGACCAATGTATGTGACTGGGCCCTACAATTTGGTGAAACCGAAGTAGATCTCAGAAACTGTACCTGACGACATCTGACACATTTGTGATCAGAACTGATTTTATCCACTGACACCAAATCAGATGGATGTCATCTCCTCTTTGATTTCGAAGCATTTTCTAGTAACCAGGATTCGTGACATTTGGGGCAAGAAGGCTTTGCAGGGACAGATGGCGCCATGCCCACTTATCCAAGCTATGGAATTAGTGCAATTATCCTGTATGGTTGTAGTTCTCGTGATTATAATTTAAAAAGACGGATTTTAAAAAAATACAAATTGCAGTTTTTTGTTGTAATTAAAATTTTAAAAGAGAATTTTTAATGAAATTAATGTAAAATTATAATATATATTGATCAATTATATATTTTTAAAACCATGATCGAGACAAATCATAATTTTAACTATACTTTACCGCTACATGTAGATCTCACAAAGACGGTGGGTCAACTATGGCTTTTAAAAGCTTCGCATTTGGATAACCAAAGATGGACTTAGAAGGGGGTTTCTAAGGGAGAGGAGGGGGCGGCCCAAGTTAACACAAATTATTTAATTTGGCCTGGGTATTTTTTTTTTTCTCGACGTGGAATCGATTGTTTTACACAAATCTCAATGATTGTGTAAGTTTTGTTTGAAATGACTTTGGGTTAAAAGTATTAAAAAAGGTTTATAACTTTTCGAATGTTACAAGTTATTCTCGTGTTGATGGGCTCCTTTTCAATTTCTTCTTTGATTTTTGGATCTCTTAGTTGCCTTACACCACTGTCCCCATCTGATTACCATTTGTCCAATGAAAGCATTAACGAATTGAACAAGTTTATTTTCAGAATAAAGAACTGCCAATCCACAAAGACAAGTTTTTTTTATTTATTTTTAAAAGCAACACAGTACCAAATAAGCTCGTCTTATCTAGTCAACTTGATTTTTTCCACAAACTAACTAATCAAGGTTTGTCCATCAAGAACTGACCCTACATTTTAAAATTGGAATCATGTGCCCAAATTATGGAGGAGATGCCTAAAGACATCACCGACTAATTAATGGCGGGCCTAATTGAAGGCAAGTTTTTAATTAAAACAAATTAACCAGTGTGGAGATGCACGCTGGTGGTTCATCCATTATACCACCCACAATAATCAAAGATAAATAATACAATATATATATAGAACCTAATTATTCTTGTAAAAGTTTACAATTAATTTATAGACCCAGAACCCAAAATTGATCGTATGCTTTTCTTTCATTTATCAAATTAACCATAAATCATGACCAGATTAGCAACACCAACATAACTAATTAAAGAAAACAGGACGGAATTAAAAGAAAAATTAAAATTGTTGCTGAAACGAAATTACGAAAAGGGAAGAGAAGACTGTTATTCAAGATACTGAACAATTGAGAGATAATAAAGCAAGAACCAAGTACATCTTAGCTATGAGGTTATATCCTTGGACACGAAAATTCTTTATCTTGTTTTCCTTGGACTCTTTGATCACGCCATCTCGATTTACTGCTATAAATTCAGGCCTCAAACGCCAAATCTTACAAACAGTGATCCTAACAATATTCCACATCCAATCAAAACTTGCAAACTGACGGTTGGCCGGCCAGCAGCCGAGAAATCGTTGTCAATAGGGTACAGGTTCCCTGGTGGACCAGTTACGTAAATAAAGGATGGTGCGGGTGGGGGTGGAGGGCAGTAAGCTGATGGTGGCTTCTTTGGAGTCGGTGGTGGCAACTCTGGTGGAGGAGGTGGTGGTGGACACAATACTGGTGGAGGAGGCGATGGTGGTGGAGGACTTGGATTACATGGCGCGCACTTTTCTTCAGTTGGAGCAGGCACAGTGGTCTCATCAAGCTTCCTTGAATCTAAGCCGTGAACGGGTGCCGCAACAAAAAGAAACATGCTTAGTAGCATCAAAGAGTTGAAAAAACTCATTCTTAACAGCATAATGAGGCTAGCTAGAAGTTAGAGAATTGCTAGAGAGATCAATATGGTGGAAGGATTGAAGGAAAGGGGGCTTGATAAGAGCTGTTTATCAGGGTCTTAGGTGCATGGAACTGTGATATAGCTACTTGTCTCAAAATGGTTGTCCGGGAATTTGGTGATACTTGATTATAAGAATTTAGAAATGGAGTGAGGGAGCTTTTCTCTTTCTTTCTTTCTCTCTCCCTACTTTGCTAGGGTGTTGCCTTTTCTCATACGGCAATCCATATATTGCACGTGGATGGTCCAGCGTTTGGGGCCCACCGTCTACACCGTTCTGTTCAATATATTTATACATATACGAGTACGAATTCTTATAGTATCTCCCAGTCATTGTATAAAAATGCGTGTAATTTCTTTTCATGGCAAGGAGAGTCAATTAGAATTAAATTCAATACTTTTTCCATATTGTTTTCAATATTATTTTTTTTAAATAATATTTTTTTAAAATGATGATTTTAAAATCCACATCAAAAAATATAAAGATGAGAGCAAATTTTATAATCAAATATATCTTTTAATATTATTATGTGTGTATAAAGTTGAACTTCTCTTCATGTATACTTCATGCATTGAGGGATTAATATATATAATATACAATTATTAATAATTGATCAAAGAGGTAATATAGTCCCTTCAAGCTTGTGCAAATCATACGCAAGTGGTTGGTAGCACTGCCCTCTAATTGTTAATTAAGCTTTCTTCATCCAGCAGAAATTAAAAAGCTATGCATGGTGGAATCGTATACCTTGCAACGAAAATAAAGCTATACCTTTCTTGAATAATAGAAATTTAGCCAGCCTAGCTATCTGCTGTGCTTGAAATTCCGTATTCTTTGCAGAGATCTTAAAATAAAAATGTATAAGATCAAGTAGCAATATAAATATATCCGCGAGCAATACGCCGTATAAAAATGTTTTAGATCGGGGTGTCCTTAGAAAAAAACTACCCCAGTTTTAACCCACGGTTTACTTATTTAAATTAAAAGAAAATAAAAAAAATTTATAGGAGACGTCATTCAAAATAATTGATAGTTCAGCGGTCTTTATAAGTCATCATAATAGATTTCCCTTGATTACTGTCCCTGTTTTAATTAATAATTTATTAAGTTACATTGTGTGTTTGCGAAATAGATTTAGATGGAATAAATAGTTAATTATCATCCATTTCTTTTTTTGTATAAAAAATAACCTTAACATAAAATTATAGTTTTTAAACCCACTCGGTGGCCGGCCTAGTTCAAGGTCTGGATTTTGGGTTTTGATCGGGTCATTGGGTCGTCCAGATCAATTTTTTTTTAAATCAAAACAACGTTGTTTTATTAAAAAACAAAAATTAACGAGTTGCAATTTAATTTTATCGAATTCGACTTGCCGAACCGAATTTCAAAACTATCCTTAAAATAAAAACTGGACCCAAATATAAGATGAATAATACTATGTGAATGGCGTTGTACGACATCGAAGCCCATATAACAGCAAAAAAATTCTTCAAATATTATATGAATTTGGGTCATACTGTGATTTGATCAAGATTTATTTTCATCAAACCCATATTGACAGAGCAATTGGGTAAAATAGTTAAATATTGGTTCTAATTCAGCTGATTTTATAGATATGGAATGTTCTGGATAAATTATATATTAACACAAAGGCAATTTATTTCCCCACCAACAATCTCTCTTAATTGATTAATTTTTTCCATACATGTTTGGTACCAATTTTATTTTCGGGGCAATGCAAATAGAAAATGTAAATACATGTGGAGATTTTAAAATTTGTGGAGGGGCTGGCGCAGACATTGACTCTTGAGCCTATGCTCATATTCTCTCTCAATGAATCTCTTGTAGCGAAAGCCTATCACCCTGCAAATCTAATTGAAAAAAGAAATTTAATTACTTGCTTAGGAGCGCAGAAGTAGAAGTAGGAGTAGCAGTAGCAGTAGGAGTAGGAGTAGGAGGAGTAGGACCAAGGGCACTTTCATTTGTCAAAGAAAAGGGAAAAGAAACCTACCGGTGGCTGTTTAATATTCCTCCCCCGAGCATACGTCGAAGTAGCCACCATAAGGTTAGTTGAGAGGAGCTTGACTTTGTGAAGTCATACAGCCACCATAATTGATTGCAATGAGCATTTGTTTTTTTTTAATTTACTAACATATACCTTAGCTTTTATATATCTTTATTAATCTTATAAATTCTAAAATTAATAATTATATAAATTTCTAATAATTATTAAAACTTAAACCCGTAACTATTATAAAATAAACTTAAAATTTAACCAGTTTAATTATCCTAAGAGTGAAATGAGCATTAGTTGATAGAATCCATGATGGTGCAAGCAAACCATATCCATGTGTCAAATCAGACGTTCAAAAGCCTAAGCGGCCCTTTTTAATACTATAATTTTTACATTTACCAATTCCATTTACCTGTACATGGTCTCCAAAGGTGTTTTGCAACGAAGAAAAATCTGAAGGCTTTATTTATAGGCCTCTGTGGGTCTCTTTTTCTTATGTGAAGAAATACAGGTCTTTATTTTATTTTAGAAAAAAGAAAAATAAATGTCAACAATTAACGTTTGTTAGTTAACTATGAACAGGACCTTATTCTGGCAATGTTTGCTGTAACTGACCGAAATCCCAGCACAGGTTGCAAAATCAGGTTTTGACATAAATATTAGGACTAAACTAGATTGTTATTTAGAAATGGGCGGGTGTTCCTGGATGATTTATTACAGACTTACGGCGCCCGGCTTCAAAGAGACGACTAAGAAAACGCCAGATGAGAAGGCCACAAGACTCCGATGTATCAATCAGCACGCCCCCCAAATTCTCATGGTTAGAAGGAATAAACGCCAGAAAACAAAAATTGGCCCGCGATTCAAGGAAGAAAATTCATTGCTCCAATATCATGCTAAGTCATTGGTAAAATGATTTATCATGTTTTGTAAAAAATCCAGAGTATTGACCTTCAAAACATTGGTTTTTTTTTTTCTCTTTGAAATTATTAATTACTTTTCTCTAGAGAAAAATAATTAATAGTTTCCAAACAGTTCCGACCACCTACAAAGTACAAATTCATAGAAATAAAATCTCAACCGTTAAAATCAAATCAATACCAAGAACTTCATTATGGGGCTCGATTTGATGGTTTTTTTTTTTTAATCTCCCAACAATAAATTTTAACCTTCTCTTGAAAAGATTTTTTTTATAAATTATGAGAGGTTGTGAGAAAATGATTGACCTCTTCTTGAAAGAAGTATATTGTCTGAACACTAGCGGATGTGCTAAGGAACCAAGGCAGGAAGAATGCGATTGCGTGGACTTGAACTTGAAGATAAAGGAGATAAAAAACACAAAGGGGACAAAAAGTTGAGGAATAACAGAATCCGACCACAATCATGGATGAGTGAAAGTGGGGAGAGTAGTTAACACTGCCCACCGGCCCATTTGCTTGAAGCATCTTCCACCCCTTTTCCTCTCGTTTTCTAGTCAACATCAGAATCATGCACCTTAATTTTGTATTTAAGCATTGCTTTTGGAACCTTCCTACCTTAAACCTTCTTTTGTATCTCTGCATCACTGTTCCATGTCAATAATTGACTCAGGGGCTGCTGAGGAAGAAGAGAATGGACCACGAAAGGAATAAAACCCCACGTCACCATTTGGGTACGTCTAGAATTGAGACACGTTGTTTCGGGAACCTATAATGAACATGGCTTTCATCTAAAATATTTGCATCACTCAACCCGTTAAAATCAAATAAATTGCATATTATATATGATAATGGGTTAAAAAAATTATGAAATGGATCTCATTATTCGAGTAGCATGTTAAGATTCTTAAAACTCGATCACTTAACCTATATATACCATCCACCTCATTATTTGTTATAATTAAATTAATTCTTTTATTTTAATCCATTGATTTAGTTGATGTATTAAACCTAAATTATTTGATACAATTTACAATAGGTTTTGGGTTAATTTATTGCACTCAAATCTTAGTTAATTAAGCTTAATCCATAAAAATTAATAATATAAATATAACCTGTTGACATCTATAACATCAATAAAAAAATCTAGTTCAGTTTGATATTTCCAGCTTGAGTAAAAAAAATTAAATAAATTAAGTTTATAATTTATAAAATATTAAAAATACAATTTGATATAATAATAAATATAGACTCAATCCAATTATATTCATTAACACCTCTATTTTATGTACAAATTAATTTTTTAATAAATTATATCATCTTTGTCGTTTATTAATTCAACAAGTTACCATGCTATAAAAATCATGAAAAAGAGACACATGTACCACATGTCTAATCAAATTAAATTACAACTGATAATCTAAAACAAAATCAATCACAATTCATTATGGACACCATTAACGCGATAAAATACATTTTAATGCGTAAATTTTTATATTTAATTCTTGAGGTTGTATGTATTTATATTTTAGTTCTAAATTTTATTTTTTTTATATTTTAGTTTATATACAGTAACAAAGTAGTAAGAAAATTGCTAAAAATGGGAAAAGGAAAGTTTTGGGTTGGCCATTCTAGCCAAGAAAATGATCTTATTGTCACAATAGTTGTTATTAGATATAGGAGTTTAAAAGAGATCTTTTTGGTTTTGTTCTTTATTCATACCAAGAAAACTTTATTAAAATATATAAAAAAATATTTTATTTTATTTTAGATTTTTAGACTGATTAAAGAGTGTTTTAAGATTAAAAATAAAATTGTTAAGATTCCTATGATGTTTTTGTATGTTTTTAAGTGAAAATAGATTAGAAATTAAATTTTGAAAATAAAAAATATTAGAGGTGATAAAAATTTATTCCAGGTAGAGGAAGCATTGTATACAAGGCTAACAATGCATCGTACATTCTTTTTTTTTTTCTTTTTTTTTTAAAAAAAAAACCAGAATAGACCAACGAGACATCCACTCATTTAAAAAAAAAAGACACAAGCTTGAGTCTTTTTCTCTGAGCATATGCAGGCGTGCTCATCCTTCTAGACCTATGCATACCTCACTTTTTTATAATAGACTTTTAGTTTTTATTTTATAATAATATTATTAAAATAAAATTTAAACAATTATCCAATTATATTATAATTTTTAAATAATACTATATTTATTAATATAATTTCATATAAAAATTCTCAAAAATATTCTATGAAAAATAAAATATATATTTTATTATTTTTTATATAATCTTATCAAATTAATTATTTTTTATTTTCTCATATAGTTTCTTAAAAAATTATCAGAGTTATGATTTTTTTATTCAAATTTTATTTTCAAATCATTATATGTTTTTATTTTTAAAAATTAATTCTAAAATAAAATATATTTTTCAAACAAAAAATACATACATGAACAAGAAAATTGAATTTTTATTAAAGAGATACATTTTCTCTTCTTAATTCAGATTATTGGAGTTTTTTTATGAATATTTTTTTAATTCTTTATTTAAAAAAAAACATCATGTTGCTAATCTTGTTTTAAAAAAAGACATGAATGAAAAACATAAATTTAGACTAATCTTTTTCACTCTAAATTCAAATCACCATCTCTCTTAAAAATATCTATTTTAATTTTTATGAAATTAAATAAAAACAAAATAATAAAAAATCCTCCGCGTCATTGCATTGGCATACTGAAAAGAGATAAAAAAGA
>Ga0325410_1001401_pt1 | contig 26636 bp, 23 predicted proteins | sample PopdelMetagenome_16_FD_206182 | JGI IMG/M metagenome (GOLD analysis project Ga0325410, IMG submission 206182) | Populus deltoides microbial communities from Bellville, Georgia, United States - Xylem-PdIQD-R3 | ecosystem: Host-associated > Plants > Phyllosphere > Stem > Wood/Secondary xylem...
AAAATTGTTTTTTACTACCAAAATAAACATACTCTAAATAATTAATTCCCATCCATTTTTTCTCATGAACTTCGTTTGCCATTCCATTTATCCATAATTGATTGTTCTAGTTAACAAAACATTTATTTGGCAAAAAAATTAGATTTTTTTAAATTATTTTTTATATATTTCTAGATTGTTTTGTTGTGTTAATATTAAAAATAAATTTTAAATAATAAAAAATATTATTTTAATATATTTCTAAACAAAAATTATTTTTAAAAACAATTCTGTTATTAAAAAAAAATATTTTTTTTTGGGTTAAACAGTTGAAACCTAGGAACTTGAGAATGACTGAGAAAGACATTCTTATTTTTTTATTTTTTATTTTTTCTGGTGGGATCTCGAAATGTTTGTAACTATACACAAGAAGAGAAGTGGAGTTGGAAGTTAAAAGCATCCCAGAGACAAAAAAGATAAGAGTCAAAAGTAAGGCTTTAAAAGGGTGCGTGTGTGCTTGCTTGTGTTCAGCGCCAATCAAACGCTACATACACACACACACACAGTTGCAACCATAAAAAAACAAGAAGAAGAAGCTTACACTCTTTTTACTTTTTGCTAATACTAAAGTTACTAGCAATAAATCCTCTTTATATATATATATATATATATAAACAGAAAGTTCGACTCTTTGTCATCAAAAAACCAACAAAATTTCCTGTCGAACCTTCTAAACTAAACAACTCTCTTCCTTTCCATCTTCTTGTCAGAAAATTCTAGCTTTCTCTTGTTAAAGGTTTTAGTTCTTGATTCTTGATTTTGAGTCCCTTTTGCCCTGTCTGTACTGGCTTCACTTTCAGTTCAATTGTGTCTTTCGGTTACCACCACAGCAAAAACCTTTGATGGTAAGACGGTTTTATTCTTTCTTTTCCGAGTATGTTTGTAAGAAAAGATAACCTTTCCCTTTTGGGCTGCTTGTTTGTTTAGAGAGACGTGAAGAAGATAATAACAGACTAAGATGTGGAAAAAGTTTGTTTTTTTGGAGTCTTGAAATCCAGATAAGTTTCAAAAATCTGTTGAATTGACACAACCGAGTTCTGGGCATTTGTTTGTATTGATAAAGTTTGGATCCTTGATCTTATCGATTTCAAGTACAGTGGGAAATGATAAAAAAAGAGATGGCTTTTACTTTGCTTCATGGGTTTTAGGTTGCTTGTTTCTGTTTTGAAACTGGTTTTGGAGATACTTTACTCACAATCTTTGTCCAATTTTCTACTGTTGTAATTATTACTTTAATGGAATTTATTTGCATTTTTCTCTGTCATGTTCATTATTCAATCCTGTGAGTTTTCTTGATGTGCTTGTTACATACCTACCTTTTTGCTGCTGCTGCCTCTTCAAAGCTATTTCAGTTCTGTTTGTACCCAATTGCATTTTACACCTTCACATTTCTCTTCTGAAGTTTTATTTCATGTGTGATGGGAAAAAAACACATCACTTTTTCCCTCTCAAAATTTTAGTTATTGCATTTTTCCTTTTCTCATAATGGGGACGAGAGTAAATTATGTAGTGTCATTTGGTTACTTTTATCGGTTCCCTCTTTTATTGAATTGTTATCTCCCTTTTCTTTGCAGAAATTTCTAGAAGTTTTGACCCATTTGTCAATCTTCTAATTGCGGATCAGGTGATTTAATCTATCTAGTACTTTTGTTTGGTGATGAAGTGTTTTAGGAGAAGGATATTATATACATATAGCTTGAAATTGTCAAATACAAAGCATCTTTTTCTAAAGCTTTTGGAGAGTTCTAGAAAGAGTTATTTGGATACGGCTCGTGAGTGACCTACTACTTGTACTTTGTTGGTTGGGACATTTAATGTCTTCTTTTGTATCTTGCTTACTGCTAATCCTCCACTTTTCCTTGTGATTGCTGTCTGCATTCTTTGAACTTAATTACTGCTACCATCCTTTCTCCAAGTTCATGCCATGGGAATTGATACCCTTGTTGTGCTTTGAATCACTGATGTTCCTTGCAAGAGTGATCATATATGCCAAAGATTTTTTTTTTATTGCAGCAACTGACTTTCTGTTCCATGGATTGGTGTATACAGTAACTATTAGGATATGGGATGCCTGGTGTCTACTCCGCAGGATTCGGGTGGAAATCGAAGGAGACCTGGGAGTATAGGGGATGTGTCTGTTTATGTACCTGGTTTTCGGATACCTAAGCCTGTTGATTTCTCTCTGTCACTTGGTGATCATTTGCCGAAGAATTTAGTGAAAAGCCTATCTGCTTTAAGAACTCGTATTGTAGTTATGGCTGGCCAAGAAGCACCAACAGTCTCAAGAACAAGAAGAAAAAGTGCTACACAACATGGTAGGTTGTAACAATCCTGGTGCAGATATCATAATAGATCAGCATTAGGTGAAGTCTTTTGAATTTCAATTTATTTGTTGTCTGCAGGAGGTTCAACATTGGCCGATCTTCATCAGGCTCTTGAAGATTACTTGCCTGTTCTGTTGGGATTAGTTAAAGATGGAAGCCAGCTACAACACAATGTACAATTTGTGTGGATGAATCAAGAGGATGAAGCGGAGGTGGGTGGGGAGTGTGGTCTCGCTTATCCATTTACTATCTGTTGATGAAATCTTTGTTTTATGGTTTGCAATTCCATTTTTCTGTGCTGAAGAATCATTGATCTGATATTACTGAAGAATTTTACAGGAAACAGCGATTTCTAATGCATGGTATGAGGTGTTGTCAGTTTTGCACTTGATGGCGATGCTATCATTATCACAGGCCAACTTGTTGCTTCTTCCAAGAACATCTTCTGATGGTTACCAGCCAAAAGTATCTGAAGGTAGGTGTTTTCTATAAAAATTTTGTGCATCGATTGATGAAGCTTAGCTAATAGTTTCTTTCTTGCCTGTAATGTGAAGCTGCAAAATCTGTGCTGTAAACAATTCTCTTCTAGAATTAGAAACTCTTTTGGCAAGCATAAGGTAATGCTCTTGTCCAGCAGTTGGAGAGTAACTGCTGGTACAGGAAGCTATTCATGGTATTTCTGATACTTTCTAGCTGGGTCCTGGTTATATTGTAATAGATTGTTAGGTGTGGCAGACAGAGGTGTTAGTCTAATTAGTGACATAAATATCGGCAACATGTTAGTACATAAATATGCATTTCAATATCTAACCTTTAATTAATTAACAACTAGCTATGAAAAGAATAGCTTAATATGAATAATCTATAGAGAGGGGTGTGAAATTCAACCTATTGGGTAAAAAATTAATGAGACCCAATGGAATATGCTATCTGAGATTGAAAGACCAAATGCCATTACCTACTAGCGGTCTTACTCATGCATGGTCCTAGAAGGAAGAAATTAGAGATAATGCTATCATGTAGCATCTGTTTGATGAAATCTTTGCATTTGGAGGTTTTGTAAATTACAAGCAATATTGTTGTGGATGAATTCATGCACACATGTTCATTTGTTACCTTTTACCATGCTTCACATTAGATCTCTATTCTGTTCTGGTCACAGAGAGCAGGCGAGCATCAATTGATATTTTCTTAAAGGCTGCAGGATATCTGGATTGTGCTGTCCGGAATGTGCTCCCACAATTACCTAATCCATTAAGGTTTACAAAGATGAAAGACTTGTCCAGAATTGAATTGCTTGTTTTTCATTGCCATCATTTTTATTGCATAATTATTCTTATTTGACTGACTTTTGCTTCCAGGAAAGAACTGCCAGTGGACCTTGCTGAAGGTGTTCTTAGAGCACTTTGCCTTCAAGCATTAGGGCAGGTACTATCTTAGTTTCCTGTATGGATTTGTTTGATGAACTTATAATTTCTACCCATGCTATCCTTGATACCTATGAATGGTAGCTGCACATGGAGATTATCTTGCAGATTTGAGATTAAACTCCTCTCTTTACAATTTTTTTTTTTTTTTATCAATACATAAGTTGGGTACCCGCTGACTGATATCAATCATTTTCCTACACTTGATATATTGAACTCCAACACCTCTTCTTTCTGGACTTGTAGCACATACATGACAAGCTAAGAGCATGAAACCTCTTTGTTTCTTTTCATTCCATAAAATTTATTAGAGCAGTTCGTTCTAGCAGTTGACATGATTGGAATGATTAAGATTTCCTCCTTTCCCCTTTTGGCTAGCAGCTGTCTCTTTGAGATGCTACTGCCTATTGATTAGAATTTTCTTATTCAGTTTTCAGATTTTCTTGTCGTGCTCTGTTTTGGTCATATATTCTTACCACTGTCTTAGTCTCTCTACTCTTTCCATCTGATGCAGAGTGTTGACATCCAACTAGGAATGGCAATCGATAGTGCCAAAGCTACTCTTGCAGTGAAGCGAAGGCTTGCTTGTGAGATGGTAAAGTACTGGCAGCAGGTATGAGGGCACTAACCTTTTTTTATATATATACTTTTGTAGCTTCATTTTTTCTCTCTCTCTTTTTCTTTGGTCTGTGATGATTATTAAATTACCTTTCAGTTGCTTCCAACAAATAATATGGTTTAGGGATTTACAACCATCAGAAATAAAATTCAAAGCATTCACTTGCAATTACCTTTAGCAGGATTTTGTTTTGGGTTTTCGGTTCAACTGCCCTACTTGTTCAATAGGATGCATTCTAGTTGTAGTAAATGGAGGCAATAAAGAGAAATAGGGAAAAAAAAGGAGAAGGGAGGGGAGAGGCAATAGAAGAATAACATGAAAAAATATTATTAATTTCAATCATCAAATTTCACTCTTAAGGCAGCCATTTGAGTGGTAAATTCTCTAATAATGGTACCAAAAGCCTAGCACTATATTTTGGAGTTGAAGGTTTCAAGGGTAGGGAGGGGAATGAACCTTTTAAACTTGTCTGGGAGGTTTTTCTTCTTAAATATTTTCTGAAAAGTAGAGATTCGGAAGTTTATCATAACCAACCCCATCCTTTTCTTTTATTATTATTTTTTTTTGGGGGGGGGGGTGTTATACTTGTTTTTTCAACATCGCTTTGGTTACATCATTAATCCCACTTTCTGAGCAAATGTGTAAATACATTTGTCTCTAAACTAGAGAGATAAGTGCTCTGCGTTTACTGACTGTCCCCTTTCTTACTTTAAAATCCTAGCCTTTCCTTCCTTTCTCTTCTTGGTCTACAATAAATGACATCTTGTAAGAACACGTTTCTTGTTTTTTCTAATTTTACACTGTTCCTACTTCACATACTAAATTAGAAAGTTCAATCTTGCAGTTATGGAATATAACTTGCTTTCCTTTACTGCTTTCTTGACAGGCTCAAGATAATATAATGAATCTTCCATTAGCAAATGGTTGGGGGGAGAAGCACCGACTCTTAATAGAGTGGAAATATGTGGAAGCAAAGGTATCCAAGAATTGCTTTCATTCCTTTGTTTCCTCTCAGTATTTTGTTGTCATTCACAATAGAAACTGTCCTTCCTGTCTTCGGTATAACTATTGCTTTTAGATCTTAACTTATGAAAATGATAGTATGTATTCTCCTTATGCTATGTTGCATGGAAAAGATGAACTACTGAAAACTGAACTAACTATTAGATTGGTATTGGAATATAACTGCAATGAACTTGACTAACTTCCTCTCTTTTCCTTACCTTGCTTCTTTGCTTCCTAGTTTCACCTTCTTCCACATCAATGATCAACTAATTGGTAAATCAAGCTGACTTGCACTCAAGAGACTGTACTTGCTTTCACCAATCTCGAATTGCACTTGACTTTAACCTCATGAGAGCCCGACATAATTTCTCGTGATTCTTGAGTTCTAAAAAATGGTTTTGATCAAACAGGATCTGTAGCACCTCGCCATTTTGTCCACTCAAAATCTTCCATTGACACGTGCACACACAAACACACACAAGAGCAAGCAGATAACAAAAATGAATTTTCTTTATGTCATTTGACCATCCCATGCCACAAGACTAATTTCAATTTGGATCAGTAGGCTGATATTGGTTAGGTTTTCTAGCCACTGATTTGTTGGCCTGTTCTTTTTAGCTCAATCTCTACTGTAATCATATTTTTCTTTAGATAGCATGTTTTCTTTTCATTTTAAAAAATCCTTTCTAACTTTTCTTGTAATAATATTCCAACTTCTCATATAAAAAAATCCTTTCCAACTGTTTTGGTTTCTTGTAATTTGCATTTTATATCGCTGACATTCAATCAAACTTTTCTTTTAATAATATTCTTTCACCAAACCAGGCTGCAGCATACTATTATCATGGCTTAATCCTTGATGAGGGGAACACAGAGAAGTCTCATGGGATCGCTGTAGCTGCCTTGCAAGCTGCAGATGAGTATTTTAAAGAAAGTAAGAGGGCATGTGAGGCATTCAATGCAGCTTCTCCATTGTCAAGGTAATAAATCTATTAAAGTCCCTCCTGCTTAGGACCTTCATAAGGTGTCTCTCTGTGATGGGCAATGCATTGTATACTGGTTCATCTTTGTTTTATGGTATAGCTTTTTCTTCATAATATCAATTTAATGTGATTTTTTCGGTGGTATTGATCTTCACTAAATTAGCGTATTTGTTTCCTGATCTTACTGCATGCTACTAGTCAAAAAGTTAAACAATTGCTAAGGGTCTTGGCTATTAATGCCTTAACGTTTTGGTATATCCATGGCATTGGTACTGTTTGGCCATGCTGTTTCCATGGGTTTTGCATGTTAGGACATGGTTTTCCAAATTATGTGATTTATTTTTATTGAATCCTATGTGGGCAATGCATTCAGATGTTCTGTAGTAATATAGGCCTTCACTTAATTGAAATTTTTGCATCTCCTTTTCAAGTTTCAATTCATTTCGATGCAGAAAACCTCCGCTTTGGGGAACCATGAAGTACCTCTCTGACAAAATTCCAAAAGATACTTCTAGCAAAGTGCGGATAAACCGCGATCTATACTCCTATGAAAAGTAAGTGATGCTTTTATTAGGTGAATTTTGGGTTGAAGTTATTTCCAAATTGCTTGGTTAATAAGTGAAATTACATGATCCTGTAACTTGGGGTTCTGGTGACTTTGACTGCAGAATCATGGAGACAGCACCAACGTTGCCTGATTTTGCTTTGGCGCTGAAACCTGATGACTTTCAGCTCCCTCCAGCTGACTCTTCCTGGAACGAGGAGAATGTAGTTGCTGGACAAGCCAGTTCCAACCATCTGAGGAGCGAGTGAAGATAAGCCATACTTACATTTCCAGAGACGATAGGCACATGTGGCCTAAAAATTGTTAGAGACAAGGGCGAGTCAACAAGGGAACCATTCTTCCATTGGGTGCCAAATCTACTTTCGGCACACCCTGCTTTCCGCCTTCTTTACCCCCCCCCCCCCCCTCTCTATCTTCTCTCATTGGCAAAGATCTGTAAGTTATCATGCAGTAGAGCTCTGTACAAGTTCCCGTTGTGTGTAAATTGGATACTGCCTGAAATTGATTTCCTTTTCCAACACCAGAATAACCGTATGCCATTCTCCTCATTGAACTTGAAGCTAGCAAAATTTGTCCAGTTTGATAGAAAGCTGGCGTGTAAAATTGATTACAGCTGGTGTATCTGTGTGCACAGAATGAATGGCGTGGGAAAGAAATAAGGACAATCATTTTTTCGCAAGCATTTTTCTGCTATTTTCTATTGGTAGCCTCATTGCTTTTACTTCTTCCAGCAACACTAGCATTGATGTTGCCTTCTTCAGGTTCTCAAATCTCAGCAGTAGAATCTCATCGTTAAGATTAAATGAATGATTGACAGGAAAAGAGCAGCTTCAGGTGCCCCCATAAAATTGCCATCTTGAAAAAAAAATTCCAGTCCAAGCTCCTGTTGCCTACACGTAGTGCTGATTGTTCATTCGGCATCTGAACAGCAGTGAAGTAACAATTACCTGGTTCTGAAGTATTTTTTTTGCTTGAAAATAATAATTCAATATCAAAAGTAATAATTTAAACCGCAATACCAAATATAATTTTAGTTCTTATAAATTGGCTTGCAATAATAAAAAAAAAATACCAGTAGTAACAACTTTGTACCAAAATTATTTTAATATTAATTTTACCACTAAATTATTTTAATATCTCAATTAATAACTTTTTTATATATATATATATAATCACTTAAAATAAATATGTACTACCAAACGACATTGCTCTTTAGAAGGAAAACAATACAATTTGAATGGAGAAATGGCTGAAAGTGATGGTAAAAATGATTTAAAAAATTGTTGGGTAATAACATTAAAACTGCCTGTATAGTTGAGTGGCGTTTTTCAAGTTTATCCTAAAAAGATCATCACTTCACTTGTAAAAACATTGAGGTAGAGAATGACGGTAGAAAAATCTAAAATTAGCAGAAACTAATCCACAGAGAGCCTGTGGCATGGGAAGTTTACTCGGACATTAGAAACATACAACTAGGTTGCCAAACTGCACATTACATGAAGGATATCGGTTCCTGTGTTACTAATATTCCCAATTTTGTAATGTTTGATTCGTTACTGAAAAAGTAAAAAAGTTCTCTCACGAAGCTGCAGCTTTGGGTGGCCAAATGAACTACAACTCTGTTCTTGGTAAAACTCCCCTGCTAATCTTCGACAACTCCATTGCCACCATTCTCAGACAATTGCTTTTCTTTTTCCTGTTCCTCTGCAAAAATGACAGTGATTAGACAAATGTTATGGATGTTACATCACCGCAAATGGCAAAGAAAATGACAATTTCTTTGATTATTTAAAATGGTCAAATGCAATCATGGAGGAGAACAATTGAAATCTTCGCACGACATTTCATCACACATGCAAAATCAAACTGCACAATCACTTACCCATTAGTTTATATATTGCCTTTTGCGTGCGTCTTTCAAGCTTATCAAGCTTATTCTGCACATCTCTTCGCAGGTCCCAGTTTGGCTTCTTTGGAGCAATGTTGAGAAACGGATCCTAAACATGCACCCAAATTCAGAATACAAAAATATAAGCAGAAAAAAGAGAGAAAGAACAAAGACATAGACCACTACTAAGGAAACTTGATATTTGAAGTAACAATTACCTCTTCCTTCTCTGATGGTGGAGGTGCAGCTGCAACAGGATCTTCAAACTTTGGTAGCACTGGTGGAGCAAGCTTACCCTCCTGAAGCTCCTTGTCTTGAGGAACATAATTTCTGAACTTCATGCTGGGATTACTGAAAAGAAGAAAAGGCAGTTGTGCACGTTAAAACATACTCTATGATATTATTAACACATGCACACTGGACATAAACACCCATAAACATATCAAATTTGTAGCACATTTTCACGAAACCAGCTAACTATATGCTAATGATTTCTATTTGAACATTGTTTTGTTCTGAGCAAGGGGGTGTTAGGTAGAAAGTCTGATAATCTCTAAGATCTCATTGACAATCTTCATTGTATCTTTGCACAACGAAAGGGGGCAGGGGGAAGCAAACCACTAACTAATTCACACAATGAAACATTTATCCTTGACGATCTTTGATTCAAAAAACCCTTTGCCTTTATATTACATAAGTTCCATGGCATTACAGTTACTTGCTTCTTCTTTTTTTCAAGTCATTGGAAAGTTTCCTTGGAAACAAAAAAACATATATCCAATCAAATATCTTCTGGACTGGATGGATCTTATTCCTAGATGGTGACTGACTATAACTTCATCTTTGGGAAGCATTAACAGATTATTTTCCTAAATAGCTACATATTGAGATAGACATAACCATTATATTTTCCCTAACATGTACAATTTTCCCCCTCAATTATCCCAATAGCTAAGACAAAGAAACAATAACTTCAATCTAAGCAGTTGTCTTCAACCCATCCAGTGATAAACAATAAACAAAGTAACTAGCCAACCAGTTGCCATTAACCTAACTACAAAAAGCAAAAGATTTTCTAAATCTTTATTTATGCAAACAAAAACATATTAACTAACTTGTGGGGTTAGGTTAATGAGCAAAGTTTAAAAAAGGGAAGAGGGTGATATATTAAGCTATACTCACGATTCTTGGGCAGCTTCATCGTCGTCATCGTCGGCGGTCTTGGCAGAATCAGCATCAGGAGTATTTAGCAATTCTTGAGCAGCTTTGAGAGCCTTAAGCCTCTCACGACGGGCTGCTGCTGCTTGTTCAATTGACTCTTCTTCCTCTAAACCCATTACTACTTACAGTCTTCCTTCCACGATTGATGCTTCAGATTAACCTTGAGCAAGTGATGTAATCCCTGTCTTTCCCTTTTCTCTCTCCTATGCCTCCTCTCTAAGCTCCAAAAGGATGCTTCGAAAAATAAATATATGGGTCTAATCCAACCGACCCTTTTTCTTTTAACTGGGCCACAGGATTCTAAAAATGGGTTTTAAGGCTCGCGATGGTAAATGGGCCTTTTCTAACACAGAGAGACAAATACTGCCATGTTGCAAAGGTAAAACACTACTCCCATCCCATTTTTCCTTCTTCTTCTTCTTTAAAGAAACCAGTTTGATTTGAGAGTGATATGATGAGCTAACATATAATTGATGATTAGCTGTTGTCTGTATTTGATGATTGATGATGGAGCAAGTAGAAGCAGCAAGAAAGAGATGCTCAAGAGTCATTGACACCATACACAAATTACCTTCTCAAACCAACATCACTGAAGCATGCAAACGCACTCTCCTCAAATTAGCCCAATCTGAGCTCCATTTCCTCTCCTCTCGCTGCACATCTACCCCCCACCACACGCCCCTCAGGTTTTCTCTTCAACAAAAAAGACCATCACTTTTTCATCACTGAAACAAATCCAATATTACAATCTATTCTAAAGTTTCGTGTTTTTGTTTTGCAGTGTTAATATTGGGCACTTAGAGGCTGTGATTCACATTCTACAACAACCCTGTATAACTGGAGTTTCACGGGTTTGCAAGCCAATTCCTTCATCCCTTCCAAATAGGAAAAAGATTGAATCTCTTACAAAGAATGCGGTTCATGTTGATATTGTCTGTACTCTTAAAAAAAACCCAGTTTGGATTATTGTTTCTGATAGGAACCCAAGATATGTTTCTTGGTTTAGAGATGGTAAAAGTAGTAAAGGCTTAAAATTTAGACTTGAACAAGTTTTGGGTGCTGCTCAATCTACTCAGATAATGAAACCTTGCTCTATTGTTTTGTTTTTCTCACACGGGATTAGTGATTTTGTTAACGAGAAGCTTAGAGAAGAATTTGGGGCATGTCAGCTTGGATTGGAGTTTGCTTTGTTTGATTTTGATTTATGTGAGGAATTAGAAGGTGGTGAATGGATTAATGTGGTTGCAAATGCAAGGTCATTTCAAGAGGCATGTGTTTTTGAAATCAAGGTTGGTGGTACAAAGGAAAATACAGTTTTGGGTTCTAAATATGGGGTTGAGAGGTCATTGAGTCTTAATGCTACTGGGCTGGAGATGATGGAAAAGGTTACAAAACAAAACTTGGATGATGGTTTTGATTCTCTTATTTCGGAGATGAAGTTGTCATTGATGAAAGTTAAAAGTGTGGATGTTGTTGGGCCAGGGGATTTCATTGGAGATGATGATGGTGATGATTTTATAAATCTTGATACAACAGCCTTAATTGCAATTGTATCAGGAATTAGCAATGGTTGTACTGAGAAACTTTTGGCTACACCAGAGGATGAATTAAGGAAGCGATTTAAAGGAAATTATGAGTTTGTGATTGTACAGGTAAGATTTGATTTGATTTTTTGTTTTTGGCTGCTTCATTGCCGCACAATCTTTAGCATCTATATCACATAGGGTGTAATCTTTGTGCTTGTATTTCAACTGGAAGTTCAAATAGCTGTTGTTATATATTGCATGGATTGCAAAGCTGAAAATGGACAGTTAAGTTAGCATGCATCATAGCTGTTCAGATGTCCTTGTATTGAGTGGCATGCAGTAAGATGTGTGCTAAAACGGTTCGATACGTTATAATTCTCTTTAAGATGGTTGCTATTTTGATTTATAAATTTTCTCCTTTGACCATTATGGACTGTAGTGCATGTTGTCCTCCAATTTCAATGTCTAAATCTTTCTGAACCTCTTGCCAGGTCAAATCTGAAATTCAGAATCCAATACTTGCAGAGATGGCTGGTGTTATACAAGGAAAGAGAGGCATAATATGTGAAAGTGTTCTTTCAGAGTTTAAACAGTTGGTATCAATGTGTGGAGGGCCTAATGAGAAGCTTAGAGCGGATAAAATACTGAAATGCCTTATGTAAGTTATTTGGCAGATTGTTCTTTTCTTAAGCCATTGAATCTAGTTTAAAACGGTTCAAGAGAATTGATTTTGATAATCATGCAACTGTTGGTGTTGTTGGAGCTTCTTTATTTTTTTATTTTTTTCTCTCAGGTTTTCTTCTTCTAATCAGTCTATCCTCCATCTTATTAATTCCTCTTCTTATCGTGCTTCTTCTTTCTTTCTTAGCTGTACATATAATATGTAGTCTTTAATATGAACAAGATCTGAAACCAGCCATTGACCTCTATTTTTGTGCTTCAATTTTAACCTTATAGCAACCAATCATACATATTTATCCATGAAGCTCTATTTCCCTAAAGCCGTTTTAATCAACTATAAATAATAAATAATTCTCATCCCGCAACTTAGTAGTTGAGAGTGTCCTGGTTTGGTTCCAGGATTCTAGTGCTAAATGTGCTCCCTTTTTTCCCTCCCTAAAACAGAATGTGAGTAAACTCTGTTGGTGTGGTTCTGGGCCTAGGATAAATCGCATGAAACCAACTGTATCAGATTTCCACAAATATTTTGCTCAATTCCGGATTTCATTTCTTTCTTTCCTTATTTTTTTCTTTCGTTTTCTTTTTTCTTTTTTGATGTATGGAATATGGATATTATGTGTGATTTGCTGTACTGATGCTAAGAAATTGGAATAGGGTTGTGCCGGATAGTCCTTCAGAACGCATGATGGGCGTCCCAACAACAAGAAAGTTGGTATTGAAGAACAAGGTCGTTTTTGGGACTGGTGACCATTGGCGTGCTCCGACTTTAACAGCAAATATGGCATTTGTGCGAGCAGTTTCACAGACTGGGATGCCTCTGTTCACCATCGAGCATAGACCAAGGGCCTTAACTGGTGATTAGTTGTATGCAAATGTGTGACTGATTAGCAATTAAAATATTTGTGGTTAGCAATCACAGGTATCAAAACTTTATCTAGCTATTCATCAGTTACTAGCTGTACATCTGTAGTACATAAGAAAAAAAAAATTGGCTTACTATGAAATTGATGCAGAAAGAAAAATAGGAATTGATTGGAAATCACTAATCTTAAAATGTAACTAACAACAATAAGAAGTCTCTCCAATAATAATTTCAACACTGTTAAGATTACATCAGAATAAGCAGGATCTCACTGCCTAAATGTGGAAATCTCTCCAATAATAATCTTAGAAAACCTCTCTGCCCATTTGGAGAAAGAATTTAACTGGAAAAATCTCAGCATATAATTTTTAATTAAACGCTGTCTTAGCCGGTGCAAACAAGAAAATAATATTGACCATCTTCTGGGAAGTTCCAAATTTGTTGATATGGTTAATTACAGCTGATTTTTCTCTCCGCCATTCTCAACATATCTTATAGTTTGAGGTGTGACATTCTGAAGAACAGTAGGTTTCGATTGGGGTCTTTTCTCAAGACTTGCTGGATTTTTGTGACCGAATCATGGTTCTTTCACTAATATGGTAATTCTGTGTGTCTAGTCTCCTCCGGAATGTGCTTTTCTGAACAAGTCTAATCGTCTAGAGCGTGATGGCAAAGGGTTTGAGATCTGCATAGCAGGTCTTGAGTTCGAGTCAAGGCGTGCACCTCTTGTAAGAGCCTGGGACAGTCGGGGTTTTACTCCCTTACCTGGACCCACAAAGTGCGCTTTCCGGGAGGTGAGGTTTCCTCGAATCCAAAAAAAAAAAAAAAAATCTAGAGCGTGTCATTTTTGAAGATTGGGTTGGATCCTGGTCGTGGTTTTTGCTTAGACTGCATGGATTTTGTGAGCTAGTCATGGTTCTTTTACCCATGCTAGTTCTGTGTCTGAGTCCTCCAAGAACACGCTGCTTACCACTGTAAGAAGTAAAGTTTTAGCTCACTTTCTTAGTCAGAAAAGTTGTTTTTAGCATGGTGGTTTGATGTCAGCCAGCAAGCATGCAGGTGGCATGCATTCCATTTAACAATTTTCTACTTTCCTAAAATAATTATATCCTTAGTCACTGATATTACAAAAAAAAAAAAAAAAAAAGAGTAAATATAGAAAAAATCATCATCACAACTGAGAAATGAGTGCCGAAAGCGGGGGGAAATGGGAAAAAAAATAGAAAGAAAAAAGAATTCTAATGCAATACATGCATTGAAATTCAAAGCTTTAATCTAAACTTGCAATTACTAGCCTTGATGCTAATCAGATTGTTGGTAGATAAGCTATTCACCACCAACAAGCAATTCCCTAAGATCCTCACCTTCCTCAGCTTCAACCTCCCAAGTTTGATAGAAACTGGTGCATCAATCTTAAGATCCAATGGAATACGTCCTGTTTGTTGTTGCTCTTGCAATGTCCTCATTAAAGTGCTTCCATACTGTGTTTGCCCTGTTAAGCTCATATCCAATTTTGTTATGTTCTGGTGACCTTGGTAGAATTTTGGTATTGAACCTTGACAAAGCTTAGTGTCTGTGTACCATACACTCAGCAGCCCACCTTTCTCGTAGTAAATTCCAATCTTCTTGTTGGGGTTATTTGCTGTGATCTTCACATCGAATTTAGCATATAAGGTCATATCAAAGTTGAGCCTCAGGTCACTTATTCTCAAGCTATCTACGGAGTAGTTGGGGATTTTTGGTTTGAAGACGAGGTAAAGAATGCCCGCGGTGGCTCCGACAATCCCTAGTAGAAGGACAAGGAGACCTACTGTCCAACATATGCACTTGCAACAGCTTGTGGTTTGTGATAACTTAATCACTTGCATAACTGCTGGAATGGTACGTAATGACAGTGGAGGTTGCTGCTGACTCAGACTCGAACTGCCCTTTCCAGATGCTACCAAACCTCGCAACACCAGTGGTGCTGTTAGTGGTGGCGCTTCCACATCTACTGCTGGATGAATTCTCTGGTTATCTCCCATCACCTTAATTCTTTCTTCTTCTCTTTCTTTTTTTTCCTTCTATATCGAAACTTATTTGCGGACTTGGGAGTTTGTTTTCATCGTTGCACTCTTCTTTCCTTAAACCAGTAGTTGTACCTCAAAAGCATTGAAAATATATAAAACCCTTTCATAATTATATCAAGTAGAGGGAGCTAGCTGACTAGAGGAGGTTCCTTGTAATGTATGACCTCTGATTTTGTGCTTGAAACAAGGCACTTTTTGACAGGGAAGGTCTTACATTCCGCACCTAATAATAGCACATGGGACTCTTGATACAAGGTAGTTCAGCTAAGTAAGGTGCATTTATGAGAATTTCAACATTCCAGGAATCTTTATATGCAGCATGTCTCCCTAGAAATTAAAAAAAAAGGGCAAGGTACCTCCTCTCGGACCTAAATATTAAAATGTGCTGCAAGTAGATTCATCTAGAAGAAAAGAAAAACAACGTCGTGATGTAAGGAGCTAATTTTGTTTTTGTTGAGAAATCCTAATAGAAGGCCTCAATTGAAAAATAAAAATTGTTTTGGGGCAAAATTGATTCGAAAACTTGTTTGAGGGAAATTTGATGCTAACCAAATAATGTGATTTCTCATCATCCACTTTCGCATAACCTTTGTTTTCAGAACAATAATAACTCGAAGGATTAATGAGAAATTGTGTGAGCTTACACAAAAACTAACAGAAACAAAGAACAAGAAAGGAGATGAGAAGTACACTAATAACACAGCCTCGTTCTGTAACGCATGAACCATTTCATCAAGTTCAAACAAATCTTCACAGGTACAATCATCCCAATGTATATGATCACATTGACCAGCAACTAGGCATAACCTGGAATAAACATTCATCTTTGCTCCACTTACCCCCCTCTAACAAACTTCTTCAGCCAGAAGCCGAGTTATTTTGGCATGTGGATGACACAGCGTAGACACTTCCCTTCTCTCATGAGTTCGAAAGCTTTGTTGATTTCCTCAAATGGCAGATTATGTGTAATGAACTCATCTATCTGGATTTCCTGTATTAAAACTGTGAAGTTAGTACAAACATCTGGCAGATTATATTTGAAAGATACTTTTGTTTATAGATGACCGAGTGTTTATGGACTTGGAGACAATCGATCCCGGTGACTGTAGAATTTGACATCGAGGGCTCGTTTGGTGACAGGAATGGACACAGACTAGATCAACCAACCAGTAAACTGGTCAGTTATTTCACAACACAGGATGTGCTCTTGTATAAACTCGATAATGGCATATCAGGACATGTAAGAATTGTCAAGCTAGTGGACAAGGTACAAAGAGGCAGGTGCTTCGATCAAACTTGAAGGGGATGGGGTAACATTTTCGTCAAAACAACCTTCAGTTGCTATTAATGCACTCCAGAAAGTTGTTGTAGTGATTATCAAGAAGGATCTGCTATGAATTTATGATGCTTTACTTACCTTATTCATATACATGTCAACTAATGAAGGAAGATCTGATTTTGGTTTCCATCCTCCAAATAAAGAGCCCTTCAATGTTCTTCCAGAAAGAAAGAGGCCATAATGAGCAGATACTTCAGGCTTAACTTTTGGCACACCGAGAGTAACTGTTAATCCCCATCCCTATGGTGTGCACAATAAGAAACAAAACGTTCAAAAATCAATAAAGATTCAAGTAAATAAAGAAGACGGAGTATTGGAAAGAAAGGTACATCACAGCAAGATTGTAATGCAGTTGTAATCATTCCAGTGTCACCGATGCATTCAAATGAGTAATCTGCCCCTCCATCAGTAATACGTTTGATAACCTGAAAAATTAAACATCACAAAGACAAGGTAAAACTTATACAAAATCAAGGTGGCTTCTGGTATTTCCATTTGCCCATTTCTTAAAAGTACAAGAAGCAGCCAACCCTCTATCTGTAAATCTTTGATCTCCTTTTTCCATCCCTGCCTAATCATCTATCTGCCTTGTGAATGTCCCTTTTATCAAAATTTAAAATTAACATACATTTTTTATGTTAAAGATTAAAGAAATTCCTCATTCCTGCAGTTTAGGTGAATGATACCTGTTGAATTGGTTCGTTGCAGTCATTTGGGTTGATAAACTCAGTTATTCCAAAATCCTTTGCTGCACCCGTAAGAGAATCTCCATTAAGATCCAGAGATATTGGATTGCTTATAAACACAGAACCAAGAATTTTAAAGTGCAATGCTAATCATACCCTTGTCACATTTTTCAGGGTTAGTGTCAACACCAATTATTTGAGATGCCCCTCTAATTCTAGCACCTTGCGCGACCTAATCATAAAATGAAAATAAAATAAAATATTGTCAACATCATGCTCATGAAGTACATTCTACTGGTATTTGGAAAATATTGATGCTATAGATGTTACTAACAAGCATACTTACAGAAAGGCCTACAGTCCCAAGACCAAAAATCACTACAGTTGATCCTTTAGATATATCAGCAACATTCCAAGCTGCTCCCAAACCTGAAATTGAACACTAGTTATCATGCTCAATCCTACCAATGAATACATTGACACTCACGTGCTATTGGAGTGATAGCCATGTTATCATCTACTTTCTTGCTTATCAATCTTATACCGAAAGGTGGATGGAGAATCTATATTTGTCACCTCTGGCCCTCCCTCTCAAACAACACATACAACCAAAACATTCCTGAACACCATTGGCTGGAGTCTGTGGTGAGGGACTATCCCTGGTTTTTTAGCCATGTTCCATGGACCTCTCACCTATTCAATTAAAAGACACCCCCGTTTGTTCTTGTACCATGTTGGTTACAGGTGTATACCTAAACAATTGGGGATGATTGTGGGATTGAATGCGATAAGAAGATATAGACAGAAGACCCTAACATTAACTTGATAATAATATCGGGACTCTAAATACCATACCGGCAGCTAGACCACAACTAAGAAGGCATATTTTCTCCAGAGGTGCAGCGGAGCTAACTTTAACAGCACATCCAGTATGCACCACTGTATATTCACTGAAACTTGAAACTGCACAATAATGATAAACTGGTTTCCCATTGATTGAAAAGCGTGTTCCTTGGTCACTATGCATTACACCTCGCCTTTCCAACCCCAATACTTGGCACATGTTGCTTTTTCCAGACATGCACTGTCTACATGTCTTGCATTCTCCAGTGAACACTGTGAGCACATGGTCGCCCTCTTGAAATTCAGTCACTCCCTCCCCAATACTCTCAACAATCCTGCAGATTTATTGTTAGAAATTTAACATAAGTTGCCAACCTCGCTGCACAGTAGACAATCTTTATTCTTTAAATCTCAAGGACTACAATGCGGTAGTAGTAAGATGTACAATTTGCATTAGTGCTTCTCATGCAAAACATAGTGATATAAAATGCGATTATCTTGCAAATTCTCTATCACGGAACATTTTTGTAGGAAATCTAAGACAAATTTTAGCTGCCAACAGATGGTCTAGATTCTCATATTAAACTGACCAACACATGCACATACACATTTGTTTGAACTTTGATCTAGACCAATTAAACAAATCCAGTAATCATAGGGACCTCAATTTTGAATAAATCATTTCATAATTATGCACAGGCATGCAGAGCATTATATAATTAGATTACAAGTAAAAGGTACAGAAAAGACCCTGATGCTTCATGGCCAAATATCCGAGGAAATATAGCCTGCAACAAACAAGCATGTTCTATTAGACATTCAGCCTGTTGACTTGATTGATTTACAACTCTCAACAAAAACAAAAAATTCTTACTATAACATAAACATGAGCATATATTTCTTAGTTTCGATTGACGAGGAAGCGTGGACTGACATACTAATTTCAAGATAACCCACCTCCCAAAAACTTAAATGAAAACCTTTTCTTCCAGAATAATTTCAAGATACACACCAATTTCAATTGCATTAGCTTAGAATCCAGTTCAATATATATAGCAATTGAGTTTGAGAAGTTGCCATTATTTAATGTTTAAGCTCCGTTCAATAAGAAAGTAGACTGGAATTGGTTGGCTAGGATTGACTAAAAATTATGAAACAGTAAGTAAAAATAAGTAGAAAGTATGGTTAAATTACATGAGAATCCAAAGCAGAGAGGTCACTGCGGCAGAGAGAGGTAGTGACCACTTTGATTCTGATCTCTTGAGGGTGTGGAGGACTCACTTCCACTTCCTGCATCACCAATGCCTCTCCAGCTCCCCATGCCACCGCAGCTTTTTATCAAAATCATTAAACAAACAGCAATGCAATGTTATAAACTTAGATAAACAAATCATCATCATCATCAAGTCAGAAAAAGAAAACTAGAAAGTTACCTTTGCAAGTGATGACATTGGGTTGCTTGATCGAAGATGACATTTTGATTGCTTTTTCAAAGGGATATGGTGGCAGAGAAGAGAATCTTGAAGGTTTCGCAAACGAGATGGTAGAGTCAATGAGAGTTTGCGTTTCTCTCTGTATAGTAAGTGGCAGGAAACAAAGATGGGTAGGTAGGTCGGTAGGTACTGGGAAGTGGGGACTCTTTTTTCAAGTTTGGTAGTTGGTGAATATATATATATATATATATATATATATATATATATATATATATATATATATATATATAATGAAACAGATAGAAAGGGGGAAAAAATTCAAAAATTACCTGTGATAATAATTTAAAAAAAAATGACAGAATGGTCATAGAGTATGTTGATTGGTCCTGCAGAGCTTTATTAGTTTCTTGAAAAAGTCCATTGTTCTAAGCTTGAGTTATTACTTGACACATTTTATAAATGATGGTGAAATTAGTTTTTCAAGATTACTACAACCAATCTTTGTTGGTTTTATGAAGAATTATTCTGGTTAATTCTGCGTACGATAATGTGGTGACCTTGTTAATGGAGTGATTATGCTCACACAAAACAACATTGATCGAAAGTTTACGAAGAAAGGTTGAGATTGGTAAAAAATGGAGGCTCATTTTTTGTTTCCTGAAGTACAACTTTTTAGCTCTGGCAAGCACCCCTTTGAGTGCTGAAGCTGCTGCTGATGATGCTGCTCTACAAGATATCAAGATCAGCGCATCCATGCATAAGCACACCAGAAGCTAGCTAGCTAGCTGCGTGCCGATCCAGGAGATGTTGTGAATGATTTAAGCTCCAACCAAAAACCACTCTATGGTGGACTCCAAAAATGACTTTTGCTGCTTATTTCCATATAATATAATCATTTTTATTCAGAATAAAATAAAAAATTTCTTGGGAATTAATATACTAGTTCTAACATGGATTGCCTATACAAGACTTGGTTAAAGAAAATAATTAATTCCTTAATTAGAATGAAAAATGAAAGCTAGCCTGTGATACCCTAATCAATACGTTCCAAACCACAACTTTTTCCAACAATATTGAAAATTCGAAAAATCATAAAGGTCAAAGCCAAAGGAGCCATCGAGCATTTTCCTTTGCAAACTATACATTTCTAAATTTATTTGAAGTTAAAAGCAGTTGTGTTCCTTCTTCGCTAGCATGTGGCTGTGTGCGCAAGCACGCATGCGCAAGGGAGATAATGAAAACTCAAGAGAAAGAGGGGTTCTGAAAAGTTTATGGAGGTATTTGATATTTTTCTTATTGCTATTGCTTGTTGAAACTTCAATACATCTTGACTATTTATAGCCTTTCGGAGCTTAACAAGAATTCTAGTTTCTGAGCAATAACTAATAAACATTATCCTAACCTAATCTAAGATGTAATAAATCAGAACTCAGAACTCAAGTCAGAAACCAAGTTAAGCCCGGGTAGAGTTGCCGCCTTCAAGGCTGTCTCCGCCGCATACAAGTCCTCTTAATTCAGGATTTTCCTTCTCCCTTTTCTTTTAGGATACTTCCTCTTTCTCCCTCTCCAGTTGCCGCAACGAATCTGCCTCTGGTTGCCGACTTACTGCTGCTGAAAATCCTCCTCCCATAAGAACTTCCACCGACCTTGCTGCTGGAATTTCTGCCGTGACTTTGCTGCTGTTTCCTTGCTTATTCCACAACCTCCTAGCTCTATTGTATGCATTTTTTAGCAGCCTACCTTGGTCCTCATCAGGAGACTGATACTCTCACCCTTCCAAAGTTCTCCAGCCAAGAATATTGTTGTATGGGATCCAAGGAGTCGCACTGATGTGTCCAACAAATATACCGCAGCACCTTCACTATAGAGCAGAGCACACAAATGAAGTTAAAATGCTGAATTTTCAAGAACCACTCAATCATGATTTTCCAATATTTTAGAAGATTTGCAAATAAATAGGAAGAAAGTGAGGAAAATGAGCAGTGTGCTGCAACTATCAATCCAAGTGCAAGATTTGACAATTCTAGAAAAGAATGCTGGAGAAGTTTACTAAAATGTTTTCTATTCCTCAATAAATACATAATGAAGTCCGCAAAGAAAATCCTTACGACATGTTGCTAGCAAAGAGACCAAAATCAACTACAAAATGATCGCAATTTGCAACTCACTATTCATATTCATAAGCAGCTTAGATTTACTCTGGATGAACTGTAGAAACAGATAGCAGTGAAAGGTTTTGCAGTCAATGAGGATTTTGTGTTAATGTGCTTTTCCAGTACTACTGAAACAGAGCTAGCACACTCTCGCGTGAAAGGCCCAATCGTTAGTCTCTTAGAAGTTCTATTTACTCCCAGAAACTTATCAACTAAACTAGTTGTCACCTGTACCAATATGTTATCATTTATTTTGTGTAATAATCTTACGAACAGAAATTATGAGATAACAAATATCATATATGAATGAAAATTCACTCCCTGTTCATTTTAAGACGATATAGAAATACTTAAAAGAGTTTCAGATTTCTTACCTCTTCTTAGTCACATTTCATTCACTCCCAGAAACCGACCGCCTCCATCTTTTAGCTGTCATTTTTCAGCATTACTGTGTTGCTTTTTCCTTATTAGATTCATCAATGGGCATATACCAAATTTAATGTACATTATCCAATTTTTGGATGTCTAATGGTTCCCCTTGAATGATCCTCAACTCAAGTCTGCGGTTTAGAAACGAAAATTGAAACTTCAAATCCAAAGATAAATTCAATTTGGGATTGTCGTACTAATACTATGCAATTGAGTTGCCATAATTTTATAAGCCAATAATACCTGAAGTCACTGCTACCCATGGGATACAGTAATTAGTAATGTTGAAATGCTACAGAACCACAAGTGACCGTTTCTTTTCTTGTCATAAATTAACTACACTATATTCAATTCAAGTATGAATACTGAAGCTTGTTTTGAACATGCACGGAACCCTGGCACTTGAATTTAAAATATGGCATAAGATTTTTATTCGTACTGGTCAATGTACCTTCAGGACCTCAGGTCAAAGAACCATATGCTCTTTTGATCAAATGTCTTTCAATGTTTGTCAATTATATGCGATACCCTAGTATCATTTACATTGATAACTATGAGTTCATTCAATTTCTATCTCTAGCGGCACTCGTTCCTCTGGTTGCGAACCTTCATCATCAATATCTTCTTCAGTAATACCAGACGCTTCTACAGTCCTTGCGACCCATTCCTTGAGTGGATCTTCGTTTAAATCAAGCCTTAAGAGCCCCGCAAACATCCCACCCATGAATGCAACTGGTTCCTATAAAGGAAGCAATAACATTAAAGTAGTAATACCTTTTTATCAGGTTCTGTATACGATAGCAAAAATAAAAACAAGAAAAGTGTAAAATAACCGAAGACAAATCCACATCAAGTAGAATGTAGGCTTCTGAAACACATCATACATTCACTGCTCAGGGAAATGATTCAGGTAGATTTGCTTTTGACAAAGAACTAATATCACTATGGCAGACACACCATGCATTAATCCTTCAATCCTACTAAACAGTAGGCAAAGAAAATGAATTGACAGGTCTCCATTTCACATGATTTAAACAACTGAATACAAATACAGGTTATAACAACCCCCGGAGCTCTAAGGAAAATATTCAAGTAAAAAAAACCACAGGATCTAACTCAAAGATCCACAGAAAAGGACTGTAATTGCTGAAAGGATGGGAAACAATTAGCTAAGAAAGTTATGTCATAAAAATCCAACTTGATCCTGTGGGTGATCCTTTATCTCCTACAGAATCACTCCCACTCATTCCCCCCAAAAATTGTAAAACCAATCTCCATGGACCAATGTAGTAGATCAAATCCTGGTCAAGTGTTCTACAGCACTTCAATAGCCTCAATCAAAGGGGTACGGGCGTAAGGCTATAGTAAGCTTGTCAAGGTTTAGGTTTGGTTGAGTAAAAAGAGGAGAAGAACCTTAAGAAAATTAAACTTGAAGGAGAGAAGAGAAAGAAAAAAAAGAGTTCGTTTTGTTCTACTATATATCTTCTTCTGCTATTATTCTGCTCAAAACCAGCAAGGAGATTTATTTTTTGTTCCTTGAACCTCATATCGTATGGACTACATCAAAGGAAGTGCCAAGAGAGTGTCACAATGATATCAGACTTATTTGACCATGTTTTTCAAGTAATTAATTGTACAAAAATGTGCAATGTGTATGCTCTACTGTAGAAGATGCTCGTACACACTCTAAAACCAATGAATGGATTCTAAATGTCTTACTGGGCATTCACTACTTCAAAGAAAACGTATCTGCAGACAAAAAGTAGGCTCCTTTTCTTCTAATTTTTATTTAACAAAAAGATTAATTGATTCTTCAACATCTTCAGCGCAAGATGTCAGCAACTTATTAAACATGTTCATGCTTCAAGGATTTGCTGATGGGACCAAATTCAAGAACCCTTCAAGCAGACCTCAAGATATCAATCCCATAAAAAAAACTACATAAGTAGAGAAGCGACAACAGCCAATTGAAAGCCGGAGGAAATGAATTAGAAGAGAAAGTAGCAAGGTACCTTGAGAGCATCTTTGAGGATGGGTTCATTGGTGGGGTTGAATAGACAAGAAGCTTTAACCACCCTAGTAACATTAAGAACTTGCTTATTATGTTTGCTGATGGTACTTCGATTCAGCCATGAGGGTAACTGGGCTTCTCTTCTTAACTTCTGCGATTTCTACAGTATACGGATGTTTCCATTCAATATTCCAGTCAAAACAATCAATTAGAGTTGAAAGAAAAAGAAGTAGCAGCAGCTGGGAGCAAAAGTTCTTACCAAGGCGCATGGGGATGTAGTGTTAATAGAACCAGAGACAACAGAGAATGCCATGATTTTGTGGAGGAATCGAGAGTTTCTTCTTCTTAGCTTCTGTCTTGTCTTGTTGATAAATGAGTTGTCAGTCAATGTCTTAATTCTAAGATTTCATTTTCATTTTTCTCCCCCCTTTGTCCAGTAATTTCTTCACAAAACTTTTTTGTTTACTAATCGACCCCCTTAAAATTCATTCGGTTATCAATCGTGCCCTTCTCACTGCCTTCTTCCTTGACGAAATTAACCGAGAATGTTTTGCTTTTGTTATGTAACTAGATAAATGGACCGCGTGTTGCCGTCGATTGATTCATCTATAATATAAATTGTTATAGTTATGGTAGTTGAAAGTTATATTTGTAAGCTAGACATAAATGATTTAGGTCTGACAATTATATGAGATTCATATAAAATTTATAGAATAATAATTATATATAAAAAAATACATATATAGTTGCACATAAAATTTATTACACAATAATTAAAAAAACAATGCAAAGCTGTACTTTTTAAAAATCCTATAAAAAAATCAATATTTAAAAAATTTTAATCTATATAAAATTAAAAAAAAAAACTACATATGAATCATACCTACCTCTTTAAAAACTAAACACACTCAATATCATTTAAAAATAAATACAATCTAATTAAAATATAAACTGAAAATTTATTTGAAAAAATATATACAAATAATGTATTATTTTTTAAAAAACTAAAAAAAATTAAAAAGAAAACATTAAAAAAAAATCATGTTAGGCACTTGCGGGACTAATAAGCTAGGAACTTGGGTGTGGCAAACATGCCTAACTCATGTTAGTTTGGGTTTGGCAAACATGTCAGACCCATGTTAATTTCGACTTGACAGTCCGTCAAGTTCAGGCTTCTTAGATCCGGCAACATACCAGACTCAAGCGTTTTGGGTTTGGCAACCATGCCAGACCCAAACACCTTTAGATCTGGCATGGTTGCTAGGCCTTATTACTATTCTTTTTCAATAATAATAATATTTTTTAAAAATTTATAAATAATATTAACAATAATGAAAATAACAACAACAACAACAATAATAATTTTTAATTTCACCCTTCGAATCAAATTTATGATTTTTTTATAGTAATAATATTTTTTTCAAATTTATTAATAATTATAAAAATAATAATAATAATATTAAATATGTCTAACCCAAGTTTACATCGATCTGGTAACCATGTCTGACTCACGTTTACTTGGGCTTGACAACATGTCAGGCCCAAGTAAACTTGGATCTGACAAGGTTAGCAGACCCATCTTGGTTGGGTCTCGCATGCCAAACCCAAAGGCCAAGGCCCGTGGGTGCAAACCCAAGTTTTTTTGGTCTAGTAAACATGTCAAACCCACGTCTAACCATAGTTGGTCTAGCATGCTTGTCAGACCCTACCAAGGTGGGTCTGTCAACCTTGCCACACCCAAGGCTCATAGGTGCAGGTTTAATTTTCTTGGGCTTGGCAAACTTACCATATCCATGTTGGTTGGGTCTATCAAATATGTCAGACCCACGTTACTTAAATTTGACAACGTAGCGTGTTTTAAGATTAACGTGTTTAAAATAATAATAAAAAGGGCATTGATTGCTAATCAATTTTGTCACGACCCGAATCCCGGGTCCGTGACCGGCAACGCAGGGGCGGTGCCGGAAGGACACCCCGCCCGCGCTAAGCCTCAAAACAGACATATTAAAATAATAATTTATTCAAAAATACGCAGCATTTCATAATCTTCAGAAATATTATATTATTCAAAACTGATGAAACCAAAAGATAGTTTAAAACTCTTCATCAGTAATTAAAACAAAGACAATAATCCATAATACTCATTACATTGTCAAAATCCAAACTTAATTAAAACAAAGTAATAGTGGAGCGCCTAAGACATCGAATCAAACAGCCTTGAAAGATAAGCAAGGCATACCGACTCAAAACTGAAGAAGCAGGAACACTTAACAAAGTTCACCTGCTAGCAGAAACTAAGAACCTGAAATAATATTAAGAATGAGGGGTGAGTTCAACCAACTCAGTGAGGGAATAATATTTAATATACATTTTAGATATTAATAGTTTGCAAGATTATTTATCTTGATATACATATACGTACTAAACATATTATCATAACGTAGTGGAATACATGTCAGAGATCAGATGACACCCGAAGGTGACCAGATGACACCCAAAGGTGACCAGATGACACTCAAAAGTGACCAGATGA
>Ga0325410_1001402_pt1 | contig 26629 bp, 18 predicted proteins | sample PopdelMetagenome_16_FD_206182 | JGI IMG/M metagenome (GOLD analysis project Ga0325410, IMG submission 206182) | Populus deltoides microbial communities from Bellville, Georgia, United States - Xylem-PdIQD-R3 | ecosystem: Host-associated > Plants > Phyllosphere > Stem > Wood/Secondary xylem...
TTTCTCACAACTCATTCATGAATGACATTCTCTCACAAAATTTTGTTCGATGAACTGTAATGGCTATATCTCTAATGTCAGGTTGAATTGAGGTATTGGCTCATAAAATAATTTGGATTATATTGAATCAACTCGTGCGATATCAAGACAATTCAAACTAAACAATTTAGTTAAAATGATATTTTTTTTAATTAATTTTTTTTAAAAAATTTCTTTGAATGGGTTTGGATTCAAGTCAAACCAACGTTTCTACTAATTTAAAACCGGTTTGAGTAAAGCTTAAATTCATGAATTTTTTTAATGAATGCATTTTAATTTACAATCAAAATGAAGGAAATTAATTACATTATTCACTCAATTCCATCACATTAATTACATGCTACTAAACTGGGTTTGTTTTCCATGTGATATCAGGTTTGAGTCTTGTGATTGCTACTATTAATGGTCATTGGAGGTTTACCTGGTCATTAACTTCAGGACTCGTGGGAATTAGCTTAAATTCATGAATTTTTTTAATTAATGCATTTTAATTTACAATCAAAATGAAGGAAATTAATTACATTATTCACTCAATTCCATCACATTAATTACATGCTACTAAACTGAGCGATAAAATACACATGCATGCATTTTAGGAGTTAGGACGCTTTAACCATATAATATGTAGCCTAGTAATAAGAGCTTGGATTAAAGGGTTTGTTTTTCATGTGATATCAGGTTTAAACCTTATGGTTGCTAATATTAATAGTCATTGGAGGTTTACCTGGTTATTAACTTTAGTACTCGTGGGGATTAGTAGAGATGCGCGCGTGCAAGTTAACCCAAACACTTAATGTGAATAAAATAAAATAAAAAGGATGGGACGCTTTGGATTGTTCTCCAATAAAATAATTGGGTTAATGAAAAAATTAACCAGAGAAAATAATTTAAATATTAGTGGTGATCGGAGAGAGATAAAAATTGGATGTGCTTTTGTGACAAAAATAAGGAAAGAGTAGGAAAGACTGGGAAGCTAAATCTTAGTCGCTGAATGTGAACTTTACCCTTAAAATCACCAATTTTACAGGGTAATTATTATACACCCTCCTATAATTCTCCACTTCAACAAGAACGAAACAAAGAAAATTAATTTTATTAACTACAATTTCTAGCCCTATTAACCACTGCCAAACACACTAACTCATAGGATTTTCGATAGGAGACCTAAAGCTAAAATTTCAGAAGAGATAAGGATGAGAACTTAGGAATTAGGCGGATATTATTTCTCCTCATATGTAGTTTGAAGATGAAAATCGAAAATGTACGGTGCAACTAATGCACTAAAAATTGTAATTGTGCAAAAGTATATCTAAGAGATATTTACATATGATGACAAAGGCATAACAACAACAGAGGTGGAATTCAATGGAAAACAAAAACCCTCGAAGAAGATATTTAAGAATGACTAGTTTTCAATTCAACTCGGCAAGTAGCGTCTTCAGATCGATATAATTATCACATTGACTATATATAGTTGTTGAGATTAAACAAAGACTTGTGATAAATATGTGAAGTCTTCCTGTCTCGCACGCTAAGCAAAGAAGGAAAAAGTAACTCATAAAATACCACTGAGTTTTGTGAAGTTGGTGTCATGGAGCATCACATGAACTAGTGGCCGGCATATTAATTATATATCCAGTACGTCTAAGATCATTTATATATAGAAACAAAACCCAATTGTTAATAAGATATAGAATTATGGAGTGCAAGTTTCCTGGATTTTTGTTCCCGGACCATATGACTAAATATTAATTAACAGTACCGCCCCGTCCTTGAGAGCAAAATAGATCTCAGGCCACGTACCGTGCCCTCAATCTATTAACTATTCTCAACAACAAAATAAAAAATTAAATTTTACACCCGCCTAACTTGATATGCTCCACTCTACTTAAATATCTGTTTATGCACTACAAACTACAGCAACCACAAGAATCAATATTAAATTAAAACATTAACATTTAATATATATGATTGAGATTGATAAAATTGTCTAATGTAAGTTTAATTAGTCTGTGATTAAATTGATGCTAAAGTCTGTGTTAATACTGAAACGATGGTGTATAACTTGGGTGACATGAATTTGCTTGATTTATTAATAGAAAGGATAGAGAGAAGAAAAGAAGGGAGTAGCATTCACTCGGTACACTCCGTTCTACTCCAACATGTATGTATAAAGATAGCAAATTTGAATGAAAGAATTCTGGAGATTTAAGAAGATAAATGAATAAGATAAAGAGAGCAGTTGACAGTTGAAGGAAGAAGATGAATATATTCACTGTTTTTCATTAACTCATTTTACATTATTGAAGATGTATTTATAGCAGAAGCTACAGACGTAAACCAACTTTTTTTTTCAATGTTTAATAGCTTTAACAACTTTCTAACTATTTCTAAATGCCTAACAGTATTAACAACTTTAACTGTCTAATAGTATTTTAACTGCCTCATCCTGTAATCACTTGACATGTGGCATGATTCTGATCATTGATATTTTTACATTCCCTCGCAATCGTATGCATGGAAGAACCAAGCATAAGATTGGAACAATGGTGACGAAACAATGGAGAAGAAAGACCCTTAGTGACAATGTCAGCAAACTGATCTGTAAAGGAAACATGTTGAACAAGTAAGTCACCTTTGATAACATGTTCTCTAACAAAGTGATAATCAATTTGAAGATGCTTCATCCTGGAATGAAACACTGGATTGGAAGCTAGAGAAATAACAGAGATATTATCACAATGAATTAAAGAAGGAATAAGCAATGGAACATGCATATCACAGAACAATTGACGAATCTATGTGAGCTTAGCAGCAGCAATAGCAAGAGCTCTATATTTAGCCTCAGCAGACGAGCGTGAGACAGTATGTTGCTTCATAGAAGCCCATGAAATAGGACTGGATCCTAAGCAAACAACAAAACCAGAAACAGAACGACGATCATTGGGATCACCAGCCCAATCAGCATCATTGTATGCTTGCAAATTAAGGGTGCTAAGCTGAAAGTGAATGCCATAGTCAAAAGTACCCCTGAGATATCTCAAGATTTGTTTTATTGCAACAACATGAGACTCCATGGGATTATGCAAGAATTGGCAAGCTTAATTGACAGAAAAGGCAATGTTAGGACGTGTGAAGGTTAGATACTGCAGAGCTCCAACAATACTCCTATACTGTTGTGGACGAGAATAAAGTTTACCATCATCTTTGAGCAGGTGATGATAAGGAAGACAAGGAGTGGCACATGACTTTGAATTTTGTAAATCAACCCGATCAAGCAATTCCTTGATATATTTAGATTGAGATACAAACAAGTCAGAGGAAGAATAAGAAACCTGCAGTCCCAAAAAATATGTCAACGAGCCTAAATCCTTCATATGAAATTCCTGAGTTAAGGCATCAATAATTAATGTAAGGAGAGATGAATGACTGCCTGTGAAAAGAATATCATCTACATAAAGAAGCAATATCACAGTGCCATGAGAGGAGTGTTGGACAAATAAAGAAGGATCAGTAAGAGAAGCCTGAAATCCCAAGCTGGGTAGGAAACCTGTAAACCTGTCATTCTAGGCACGAGGAGCCTGTTTTAACCCATATAAGGACTTGTAGAGTCTGCAAACAAAGTCAGGATAAAGCTTGCTGGTAAAACCTTGTGGTTGAGTCATATACACCTCCTCTTAAAGAATGCCATGCAGAAATGCATTTTTAACATCAAGTTGTCGTAAAGGCCAATGGAACTGAGCTGTAAGGGCCAACACCAACCGAACAGTGGTGGGTTTCACTACAGGACTGAATGTTTCATTATAATCAATGCCCTCTTCCTGACTAAAACCCTTGGCAACAAGGCATGCCTTATGCCTAGCAATAGAGCCATCTGTATTTTTCTTGATGCGATAAACCCATTTACATCCTACAAGATTCTTGGCATGTGGGAGGGGAACCAAATCCCAAGTACCCTGGGCATGAAGAGCATCAATTTCTTCTTGTATAGCAGACTGCCATGCAACAATTTTTGAGGTAATCTTGAATGAACTGGGTTCAGCTGAAGAAAAGTCAATAGACTGAACAGTAGTAGAATAAGCCTTCTTTTTGGAGATACCATTCTTGGACCTGGTTGTCATGGGGTGAAGATTCATAGGGGACAGAGGCAAGACTACACAAAGATTCTCAGGACAAAAATCAGGATCCTCAGGGGGAGAAAGCTGTGTAGCAGAATTCAAACCTGACCGAGTTGAAGAAATGATGGGTGAAGGCAATGTATCCAAAGAGACAGTAGGGCTCATGGTGGATGATGAAGGAGAGCACGCAGGTAAGACCGTATTATGCAATAAGATAGAAGCTGGAACAAGAGGAGACGAATGAGAAGGAGAAGAGGAAGCTGTAAACATAGAAGTGTATGGAAATACAGATTCATCAAAGATGACATGACGAGTCACGAAGCACTTATTAGTAAGAAGAGAAAACAAATATATCCCTTGTATTGACCTGCATATCCCAAAAAAAATACAGGTGGAAGTTTTAGGCTGAAGTTTGTGAGTGTTGTAAAGCTTAAGTAGAGGAAAACATGCACAACCAAAGATCTTTAAATGAGTAAGGATAGGTATAGAACCATACAGTAAAAGATAAGGAGATTTGAGCTAAAGAATTGGACAAGGCATCCGGTTAATCAAATAGATGAAAGTAGCACAAGCATGAAACCAAAATTTAGAAGGTAGATGGGCAGTTTGCAATAAAGTGATTGTTGTTTCTAGAATATGGCGATGCTTCCTCTCAGCAAGACCATTCTGTTCATGGGTGTATGGACAAGATATATGATGAATAATGCCTTTAACAAGGAGATACTACTTGAAGGAATGATTGAGGTACTCACCACCACCATTACTCTGAAAAATGCGTAGATTGGCAGAAAACTGAGTAACCAAGAAAGCATGAAATGAAACAAAGATGGAATAAACCTCTCATTTATTTCTTATTGGAAAAATCCAAGTGAACTGAGTACATTCATCTATGAAGCTAACATAGTATCGAAAACCATCAATAGAAATAGTAGGAGAAAGACCCCACACATCACTATGAATGACTTCTAAAGGTGTTGCAGACTTGATTGCTGGATAAGGAAAAAGAAGTTTTGCAAATTTGCCTTCTAAACAAGCAGTGCAGACGGATTTGGAATGGTCTGAAGTAAAAGGAATCTTAGATTGATGTAAAAGAGCTGAAGTGATTTTGTTAGAAGGATGGCCAAAACGCTTGTGCTAGAGACTTGTTTTTACTTGGTTGCTAAGATAGCAGAATTGATTCTTTAAAAGGGAGAAGGACTGTGATATTCGAGACTGTGGGATGGATAAAGGGATAGGATATAAACCATCTCTACACAGTCCCTGGAGAAGAACCCTTCATGTAAGCTTGTCCTGAATGCAAAAACCAAAGGCATCACAAATGAATCCGCAATTGTTATCTTTACATAACCTATGAACTGATAGCAAGTGTTGTGATAGCTTAGGCACATGCAAAACTTGTGGTAATTTGAATGAGCACTGTGGAACATCCAGAATAGAAGAACCAACATTAGAAATGCTCAAACCTGAACCATCTGCAGTAGCAATAGTATCTAATCCTGAGAAGGGAGTGGCTAAGTTAAGTTGAGCTAAATCAGAAGTCATATGAGTGGTTGCTCCAGTATCAGCAACCCAAAATTGCTTAGTAGAAGTAAAAGAAGGAAAATTTGCATGCATTGCACTAAGATTAGTGGAATGTAGTCTGCCTTGATAGGAAAAATTACCTCTGTGATAGCACTGGATAACAGAATGACTAAATTTCCAACAAATCTAACATTGGACTAAAGAGGTAGAAGAAGGTGATTGATTATGTCATTGATAGCAATCTGCAGCTACATAGCCTTTCTTGCTGTAAATTTGATAGATGGGAATGTCAATACCAGGACCAAGAATACCAGAACTAGAAGAAGAAACTTGATAAGGGCGTGGACCAGAATGGCCACGGCTTCTTCCACGTCCTTTAAAATAAAAGCCTCTATTGTTAGAGTGGCCACTATTGGTAAACATGGCATTAAGACCCTTAAAACCACTCGTGGAACCATGGAAACCCCTATGATGACTATTAAAACCCCCCACTAAATCCAGATGAAAGATGAGAAGATGGGAAGGTCTTCGAGCTTAAAGAGTATCCCTGAGATTGAAGATGAGAATGAGAAGGAGAAGATCCTTCATCAAGAACAAGAGGCTTGCCTTGAAATGTCTGATTTTGAGCCAACATTGCAGAAACAAAGGGAGATGCAGACTGAGTGTGCTCAAGAGTAGCTTCTTCAGCAAGTAACTGAGATTGAAAATCTTTAAGATACAATGTATTATCTCTGCCTTTAATCATACATCTAAAAGTGTTGTAATCAGAAGGTAGGCCATTAAGAGCCACGATCACAATGTCATCATCCTCAAAAGAAACTCCTGCTGCGAAAGATGATCTCTTGCATCTTTAATTTTTTGCAGATAATGAGAAACTGGTTCTAATCCCTTCTTAATATTCTGAAGCTCACTTTTCATCTGAAAAATGCGTGCTTTGGTGACTGTAGAGAATCGATCCTTCAGCTGAATCCACATATCATGAGCACTGGCACATCCAATAACATAAGAAATTGCAGTAGAGGAAAGAGTGGCAATGAGCAACTGCATTAATGCTCGATCATGTATTTTCCACACCTGATAGTCATCAGTTTCAATTCCCTCAAGGTCAGAGTCTGCATTAAATCGGCTAGGACACTGCTTTGAACCATCAACAAAACCTAAAATACCATGACTTTCAAGAAGGATTTTCATCTGAAAGTGCCATATGAGGTAATTAGTATCATCAAGCTTAACTGTCACAGCAGTAGCAACTGTAGAAAGTAAGGAAGTTATAGGAGATTAGACGATCTGGAGTTGAGAAGATGTCACCATTTTTTTGTTTTTGGAATGAAGAAACAGAGAAACAACTGGAAAGAGTTGCTCGTTGATGAGAGAAAAAGTAGAGACAGAGCATGACGTGCGGAAGCAGAGGATTAGGAATACAACTCTGATACCATATAAAGATAGTAGATTTGAATGAAAGAATGAAGAAGGTAGAGAGAGCAGTTGACAGTTGAAGGAAGAAGATGAATATATTCATTGTTTTTCATTAACTCATTTTATATTATTGAAGATGTATTTATAGTAGAAGCTGCAGATGTAAACTAACTTCCTTCTTCAATGTTTAACAGTTTTTCTAACTGTTTCTAACTGCCTAACAGTATTAACAACTTTAACTGTCTAATAGTATTTTAACTGTCTCATCCTGTAATCACTTGACATGTGGCATGATTCTGATCATTGATATCTTTACAGTATGTTTATAAGCCACAAGCTACAACAACCACAAGAAAAGAATCAATTGAAACATTAACATTAAATATGATTGAGAATATTGATGAAATATTTGTCTAATACAAGTTTAATTAATCTGTGATTAAAATGATGCTGAAGTATGTGTTAATACTGAAATGGTGGTGTATAACGTGGGTGGCATGAATTTGCTTGATGTGTAAATAGAAAGAAAATAAGAAGAAGTCTGAGTAGCATGTTGTTGAAGAAATTTAATAATCTTTTAATTACTAATCCTAAGATTTAAACCTAAAAAATCAAGAAAATAAGCAAAATTAATTTCTTGGCTACTAAGTCCAACTCTTAAGATTACTAATTTCAATGAATGTGCTGCTGTATAAAAAGATACAATACTATTACTGACCATGTCTTTTGATTTCAAGACTTGGTAGCGCCAAAAGGGGGAATTTGTCAATTCAAAGGTTAACAATCAATCCCCCCCGGGCCCTGGGTTTGTAATAACCTGCACTACTTCATTTCCAGTTAACTAAAAACATAAACTTTGATGTCTTGCACACATGGGCAAACATTCACTTCTCCAAACAAACATTGCTGGATCGGTTAAACCCAAACCCACCTGTCTCCTACACTTTAAATTCATGGTTTCATGAGTTGAGGTGAATATGTATGACGTACTGTATATGTATATATATATGTGTGTGTGTGTGTGTAAATAATTTTTTTTATATGAGTGTATTAAAATAATATAAAAGCATAACTTACTGGAAAAAAATTCAAATAATGCTTATGGGCGTATGTCTAATCACAACCACATCAAAATCCAAAAGTCCCATACAATATTAAACTATGTAGCAGACAATGGCATTCTACCGACAGGAAAAGAAGAGCAAACACAGGAACAGTGAAAAATGCAAATGACTTCGCACAACCTCAAACAAAGATCAAATGTACTTTAGCCATTCAAGAATCATAAGGTTGAATCTACAATCTCAGCATCCTCTCTCAAGTATTTGAAAGCATAATTGGTGCAGATATCTTTCTAAGCATCTTCCATATTTACATCACCAGAAATACGTTCAATTTCATTTGCTGTACTTGTGTATTTGTGAAGCATTTCGTCAAAATAACCATTTTTCTCTTGCTGTGACCAAGGGACAGAGGGAGGACAGAAGAAGAGCAAAACAAAACAAAAAATAATTTACCAAGACAACAATGTGCGATTATCTGACTACCTTTGATAATTCACACCTTGAACCAATACACTAAAATCCCCTAGGTGCTGTGTTTGCATTGTTTCACTTTCCCAGTTCAATTTGTTAGGCTTTAATGATATCTTAATCTCATAACAGACTATTTTCAACAATGCAAAACCAGAAAGAATAGCCCTGATATCATAAAATAGAATCAAGAGATCATGTGAACCAACTTAAAAAAAAGTTTTTTTTTTTTTTTGTATGTGAAGGTGAATGTATATGCGGAGTTCTATGGCTCTATTCTCCAAAGATATTTGCCGACACAGCAAGTACAGGGATATCTCTATCTTTCTCAACCAAATCCTAACATCATAAACTCAAGGTTAAATCACATATTTAAACACTCGTGATTCCTGCAACCTCCGACATACCAAAGCATGAATACATTGGTTGCAATAAGAGAAGAGCTAGATCTTTGTTTCACAAACTCCCATTTGCACTTCACATGCAGTGTTCTCTCTTTTCATTAAGGGGTCATGAACCTGAAATCTCATGTATGTACCTTAACAGTCACGGGCCCTTATAGGTCTTGGAAAACGGTGAAATAAAATATTAAGATTTGGGAAGACTTGTAAAATTGAAAAAGAAAATAGAAACAGGAAAAGAATTCTTGTCTAAATCGACTTCCAATTTCCAGAGGATACAAGGCAATCTTCACCTTTTCACATTCCAATGCACAATTACATGCCCGTCAAGTTTTCTTCCCGCAGTGTTAGCTCAAAAGCTCAAGGATCCAATGAGGCTTCTCATCAATCTGAGCATGATTTTAATAACCCTAAACAACCTAAATGTTAATGTCTTGATCTCTACATATTCTGCAGATTGTCGCTCGCTTGATATAGTCCATACTGGTTACCAAATCCTGTAGTGAACAAATGGGCACCCAATGCTCTAACCCTAAGCGTCTCTGGAGTTCTTTAGGAAGCGCAATATCAAGCCAATCATCTATCTGTTTTGTTTTAACACATCATTATTTGCACCAAATTTACACCTAAATAACTTGCATTCAATCAAGTCCAGACTTTTACTAGAATATTAATTAAATAATTCCACAAACCCTGAGATTTTAAAAGTGTGAGTAAAGCTAGATAGATACAACTTGGAGAAGACCATCAAGGAAGCCAGATATTTTAGCGGGAGTCTTTGCGCATGTCTTCTTTGAAAGAAAGCAACGTGAGAGCGTTGAGTGCCCATGTCTCTCTCTGGTGATTCGTCTTTCTTCTTCCTTTAAACTCGCATTATTCCACAGACTGCTAACATCACATTTTTACCATTTTTCCTGTCAAATCCACAAGTTCTATTAATTACTCCTGGAGTTCATCAAGGCTGATACCCTTTTGATTCAACTTGTACCAGAGAATCTGCAGCAGGTGAGGCGGCTGCACAGTCACTTGTGCTGCCATAGGGACGCCCTCTCTTAGGAGCTGGGGCTATGGAGCCGCCCCCGGACTTGTCTTGGTCCAGCTTCTACATTATTTTGTGTGTCTATCGGTCTTGTTTGGCTATCGCGATTGGGTCGGCGACCGCGGGATCCATTTTTCAGGGCAGCTGGGCAGGGGAGGTTTATTGACCCGGATTCGATTTTATTTTAATGGTTTGGGCTTTTACTTTGCTGGATCATCGGTTATTGCGGCCTTCATGAGTGGGTTTCAGAGATTTGCCACGTAATGAATCTTTGATCATTTTGCTTTTCCAAGTCGTGATTTTTTACACGGAAGGTTTTTTATCTTTATTTCCTTAACTTTAACCCCCAAAAAAAAAAAAACTAATAGCAATTATATAGTATTTTTATTTATTTTAAAAAGACTTATATAATGTAATAATTCTTGTTTCTTTCTTACTTATATTGTTTTAAAAATATTTTTTTTTATAAATGAAAGAGTTAATATTTTCAAATATTTATTTTAATTTCTTAAAAATACTTAAATTTAACTTAGATTCTTAATGATAATTTTAATACAAATAATAAAATAAGAAATTACCAACTAGTCAAGCGATTTTAGTCCCAATATAATATAATAATTCTTAACTAAATTGTTTAATATATTTTAGCTCGTGTTTGGCATTAAGAGCAGGCTGTAGTTATAGCTGTAGATAAAGGTTATTGATAAAATATAACATTGAAAATGTATTTGCACTGATATATCCAAAATTACAAGATTAATGGTGTAAAAAGCAAGGGTGATTATTTTTAGTTTTTAATCTTTTTTTTCTCACCTACAATAAAAAGCAACCCTACAGCTAAGAAACTCTACAAATTTCGGCCATTTAGCATGTAGCTCAGGCGAGTACATGCAAAAGAGTTGGGCTAACTAAAGGAGGGGATGGTGCATTTGGGGTCCAACAATGGTATTTCGTTTATAAAATTGGATGGAATAGCAAGTCAAGAAAGTTGGATTTCAAATATTGCTATGTTTGGATTATGAAATAACTTTCTTTAAATAAAATAAAAAAAAAAAACCTCACTTTCCTATCCCCTGCGTTCTTCCCCTCTTTGAAGGGGAAGTGGGGCATGGTAATTCTCCTTCCGATCTTTTTAAAAATGAATGGTAGGGTCTAATGATAAAGATAATATTGTGAAGCACTCTCATCTCAATCGTGAGTAGTTTCTCTTTCTTTTAAGTTTGTTTTCTTTCAAGTGAGGCACGTAAGAGCAAATTCGACAAATATATCTTTATTTTTCTGTGCTAGGAAAGCAAGATTTAATGCTCTGATGAATATATCCATGTTGTTTATAGTATATCTGAAAAGCCAATTTATTGCTTACATTATTTAATCCTAAAATAAAAAGTGAGTGTGTTAGGAAGATTAATCAGCAAAGAAAATCACAGCTGATCAAATTTGTTCGGGGCATTAAATTATTCATTGTATTATATTATATTATATTACTGTAGGGGGTGGATAAACATATGAATGTCATCGGGGTCGGAAAGGCCCTGAAAAGGGTGGGCCATCTGGTGGGGGAGGTTACCGTTTGATTTTGGAGTTTAGCAATCAACTCTTTCTTAATAATTAGGCTGTTCTTGATTCTGTACTGTACTGCTAACCAAGAAAAGCAGCTGGAAATCATTACACAGGCCTGGCCTGGCTGTCAGACAGCCCAGTTGAATACGTTCAAGAATATCTCAGATCATCCCCTCGTCTCCATCAGAGTTTCCTTGCAGCTTTGTGAGAGCACAGGGACATTAGGGGATACGTTCTTGTTTATAGTGAGTTTTTGACACTACCAGAGAGAATTCATGAAGATGGACAGAAAAATGATCTAGAATCGATAAGTTCTGCCATTTACACAGTTGCAATAGCCATTGCACATCAGAACCACCGCTAGAAAATGGTCTGATGCGAGTACATTAGGGTCTCATTGGATTTTTCTTTGGGCAAACATCAAATATATTGTTAGGTGTTATTGACTTTACATCCAAATCATTTTAATTTTGATTATAAACTTGATAAAACAGGATTAAGATAATTTACATAGCGATGGTGTTTTTAATGAGAATTCTTGGAATCTCGTTAGTTGATATATTAATTTTGATGCTCGGAGAGTCACTAATCTTTATCTAATCCCTTGCCCCTTTTTTTATATATATATAAATAAAGGACTTCCATGTCAAACTCTGTATCTAATCATTTAGTTTATCATTTATATTATATTCATATCTAATTTTGATTCCGAGGAAGCCAATTAATGGAACCAACCGGGTGGTTAAGATACTAATACAGTACGCAACAGTTCATCAATTAATATTTCTGCTCTCGTTGGGTAGATAAGTCGAAATTGATGATCCCATCAGCTGGTTTATTTCCTTAATCCCTTTCCGATTCCATTTCTTTGAAGCCATTACAGAAGAACCACCCCACCTCCTCGAAACCAGTCAAAGAGTTTTTTAACTACGCGCATGGCTCGGATGAATATTATCATTTCGGAGAATTCTTTAAATTATCTAAGAAAAATCTCACATTCCTTAAATTATATTTTATCCCGGTTGTAATTCAGCTAACCAGAATTAATCAGATTTTGCACCCATTATTTGATTATTCTTTTTATCCAAAATCCCTTCAAAGATTTCAATTAAGTAAGTAAAAAAAGTTTTGACTGTCCTGAAAACTACAAACTCATTAATTTTAAAAATCTATAAATACGTAAGTAAATAAATATAACCCACGCAATTCGGGTAACTTGAATTTTATTTTTTATTTTCATTTTACTTAAATCACCAATTCTCTAAAAATCTATAAATACATAAGTAAAAGTTTTTCCTGATATATCTGCAACATGATTCATATTATTTCTTTTGTGTATTTGTTTCTATATTTCAATCCTATTGAGTGCAATCTTATCCTTTCATCATCATCTTTGCAGCAGATTGAGATTTAGAAACTCTAACTGAGACACATGCATATGTATTTGAGGAATAATTATAGTTTAGATTGCTATTTTATACATATGATGCCTGCTGACAAATCACGATTAGGCAGATGGATGTCGAGTAAGTTGTAATGCCGCCCTTCGTCTTGACTGGGTAAGATAATAAGATCTCTGCAATCACAGAACATTGACTGGCCGAATGGCAATTGCGCTTCTGTTGAGGAAAAACTGTTTTTTTAAGGATTAAAATCTATTTCCTGAAAAACCCAAAGGCTGCATTAACGAGTCAAATAAAAAAAATCACCCCTGATATTTGGAGTTCTGTCAAATTTCTTCCTAAACCACAGTTTCTGTTGAACACTCTCATGGGGTGAGGTTTCAGGTTCTCTTTTATTTTATCAATCAATGCAATTAGAATACTTAAATTTATTTTTGTCGGGAGATAATTGAAAAACAAAATCACAAATCTGAAGGTGGATATTGCAATAATTCGGAGATCATTATAAAGTCCTGAAGGAATTGTATTAAGCAACATAGCCCAAAAACATGAAAGTAACAAAGAAAAGTTACTTAAAGTAAAGATGGAGTGTGATAAAATTGAAAACAAAAGTGAAAATTCAGGGAAGTAATTAGAAAAAAACTGCATTGTATGGGGACCAAGTGGCGGAAACACAAGCACCAGGGAGGTGTTTTGTGATTTACCCTTTATAGTTTAATGATGATCCGCTCCATTGATTCGATGAGGTAAAGCTGCAGCAGCAGAGCTAGTCATAGGAGAAAACTATGTTAATCCAGATATAAAAGACCATCACTTCAATGCTTCTCGAGACATAAGCTTGATAAATTAATGTAAAAATATCAGAAGTATAATTGCCTTGTCGTCTGACAATGTGGCTGTTGTCTTCTTTTTTGAGTTTGAGTGCATTCAAGGTTTAAAAAGGAAGTGGGTAAGGAGGAAATCAACACTAACATGTGAGAAAAGGCCATAAAAAGAAGAATATGCTAAAGGGCCACATGCCACCTAATATTGAATTGAATCCATATCATAACGGATAAATGACTTTGAATAAAGGAGGATTGTTATCGTTTTAGGGATGATTGGAATTGCGGTGTAGAATATCTTTTAAAATAATTTATTTATTTATTTTTACATTAATACTAAAAGAAATAATTTAATTTTTCTCAATTCAAGAACATTTTCAAAGATCAACGGAAATAGAAGCTTTGTCGAGCTACCCGCAAACATGTTAAATCATGATTCGATAGAAAAGAGGCTAAGCTGTCTAGACTTTTCATGAGCTCTCACTCGGTTTTGGATTGAGACATCCCTTACCATTTGTGATTTAAAGCTCCAACTCATATACTCCTTATCAAAAAAGAATATTTACTCTCTTTTTTTTTATTAATAAACGAATAATCTTGGGTTGTGTATAAAAGTACCGTACAAAAGAAGAAGAAGAAAAGCGTCTCTCTCACCCACATGCATCGATTTCCAATTCCATGTGGCAAATTTACCTTAATTTCCTCGAGTCCTTGTCTTTGGAAGCCCAGCAAATTGCCTAGCATTTCTAAAGTGGGAGCCCAACATTCCTCCCATGAGCAAAACTGCCCTTCCGAGTTCTTTTTCCATTGTGCATTATGAATACTCTGATTTCGTGAAGGCTAAGGCTAACAAATCTACACCTCGCAAGCAATCTCCATACCATATCTCTCTCTCTCTCTCGAGGGAGCAGGTAGGTGATGGGTTGCTTTCATAAGAGCATTATTATCGTCAAACTTTAGGCAAATTTGTTTTTATAATTTTGCCTTGTATGGGAAGAACGAAGAAGAGACCCCACCCCATCATCGGTCCTATCACCCAAAAAATAAGAAAAGGGAAATAGACCCCACAATAGCTCATGAATACGATAATACATTGTGGGATTTAATTTTAATTACATTTATTATGTAGAGGCCCCACTCCTGGTCGCTAGATTTGCCAAGTTCTTAAAGTTGTTCAAGAAATATAACGGTTCACTCTTTCAGGTAAGGGAAGAGGGCATTTTATTAGGATTTAAATAGTACTGGAGGAGCTGGTTCCTTCAAGGAGTGGTTGGTTACTCATGATGAACGTTCATGCTACGATTGAGAGAAGAAAAGATTTCAATTTATGAGATGCTGGCCCTCCTCGGTAATGAGCTACAGCAGGTACGGTACATATGACCCAGATGCCTCTAAAAAAGCAATAACCAAAACAGGATTAGTTTTCGATTATGCAAATCATCTAGCTCAAGTTCAAGTATTTGCACTTGTGCTTGTGTTGCACGTGTGACAGCATCTTCCTAGTTTATACCACAGTCCAACACTCCCAAATTTTGACCCACCCACCAGGAGTGGAGAAATTTCCCTGGAGGCTGCGAAAAACCTTTAAAATGAATGGATTCGCGAGCTGAGTTGAAGTATTGGAGACGTTTTTTAGGTCTCCCAAAAAAAGAGAAATAAAAACAAAAACACAAGTTGAGCAGACCTAAACTACTACTACTACTACTACTAATAATAATAATAATAATAATAATAATAATAAAGCTTTAAACATGGAAAGGCACATATCGGGTAATTATCATGGAAAGGGACATGTTGGGTAATTACCAATGCAGCAAAATGTTTTGACGAAAAAACACACTTTTGAATGTTATATTTTTTGAACCGCGATATTTAATTGATCTCGTATTTCTGAAGCGCGATACCAATTAAATTTCAATAGCCATCTCAATTATTTCATAAAAATCCAGCAATGAAATTTCTTAACATCTAAATCTAACAAAAAAAAGGTTCTTATGAGATTTATCATTAAGTTGCATAACAACTATAATTTCAATGGTTATTTAGTTTGTTAATCTTATATTTTATTTAGTTAATGCTTTTAAAGAGTAAGAAATTTTCCAATTTTAACAAAATTCAAGCAGAGTTTCTTATATTTAAGAAATATACCCAAAATTTTATCCAATTTAAAATATCTGAAAATAACCACAATAACCAAATACAATAAATTCTCATATTTTATAATCACAAATAGCATCAGGCTTACCACTAAACACACAAATCTCAATTGTTTTAACCCACCACATTTATGAAATGTACTCTATAAGAATGTTTTCATGAGATGAATGTAAATAAATAAACATATATGCATGCAAAAGGAATATGAAATACTTAATTAATACAACATTTAAGTAATTGAAGTCCCAAAATATATCAATATAACCCATCTATCCATCCACGTAGATGATCCAAGCTCATCAATAGCACGACTGTATCTTGCCCCTGCCTGAGTAGTCGTGTCCTCTGCCACAACATCATCAAGAGTTAACATCTCTTCAAATTTATCAAGTGCATTACAGTAAACATTGAACCACCAAGACATACAGGTGTATACTTCATATTCTTTATCAATATTACGAAGCACGGATGTGGCCACTCAACCCTCCCGTAGCAACAAGTCAACCTAATATTTAAAAAAACATTAATTTTAAATTAAAATATCAACAAATAAAATGCATCGTTTAACATATATTGACTTTAAAAAGATTTGATTACCTATGGTATTTTGAACCTGTTGGACATGTTGCTTTTATTGCTTGTATGTTGGTGGAGGAACCTGTTTGGGATCCGTTGTAATGACCAGATGTGTGATATTTATGTACCAAATTATATACTCATTCTATGTAATCACATGATATATCTATGTAAATATCTCATTTCTTGATGCATCCCACTGTGATACATAAGCTTAATGACGGCTTAATCAATCATAATCATTATCTTTACCCCGATGATTTTTTACGTGCAATGCACCACTCGTATCTATGTCAAATGAAATGTCTTGTCTGTATTGAAATGTCTTATTACTTAATCTGGACAATGTAGCTCAATCATCTCAAAAAAATATCAATTGGACCATTGATGTCCATATATTCATCCCCCTAGTGCAAATAACTAGAGTAACTACCAATTTTTCATCCTCATAAGGTGTTCACATGATATGTCAAAGATAAGTATCTTAAATATTAAACAACAATAATTACTGTGAAGTTAAGTTATTTTCTTTAACAAATTGTTCAAAAAATACCTAGATAGGTTATTGCATATTTAGCTTGCTCAGATAAAATGATAACACATGTGTTAGGTTATTATTAAATACTCTATTAGCACACCAACTAACATTACAAATATGTTAGTTTAATTGTATTTTAAAGTTACAAGTAGACAATATAAATGCATATAATTGCAAAATAAAATTGATTTACTTGCATCCTAGTGAGAGTTGAAGTCTAACACTCATAGTTTGGACAGTTATAAGGGACAAATTAGGAATTTAAAACCGATTCATATGAAGTTGCTCCAAAGATCATAATTGTTATTAAATAAAAACGAGTTTTTTTCATATTAACAACAAACATCTAAAATGTAAATAGTTGTTTCAAATTCTTCCATTCATACCTGTAGAAGTAGCAAACATTTTCCAACCTATTTAACCCCTCTCAAGACATAAATGTCTATGCAGACATGCTAAAATAATAGATCCCCGGCTATATATAGGAATTGCATCAAATCATCTAGGAGCATCAGCTAAATTAAAAGCATATATCTCCCTATGAGATTTATAAATAATATACTGCTAGACATGCATAATATATATGTTCTAGCATATCTACACAACAAATTAAAATCATCATATTAATTCACATATAATTAACACATTCAAATAATAATTTATTGAATACCTTCGCAAAACCTTATCATTAGCATCATCTAGTGATATGGTAAATGCCTCCTCAATCTATTTAAGATGTATGTTACCCCTCTTCAATTTAGAAGGAGAGGATGTCAAACCAAATGAATGCTCGTATAATGCAACCTAATTCTACACACCAGTATATGTGACCACCCATCCTTCAATAGGAAGACCAAGCAAAATTACAGAGACTTGTAATGTCGGTGTCATTTTTTCATGCCTGATATGGAATGTGTATGTCTCAAATATTCATCGCTCAATTAGCGCATGGATCAGGTTGTGGTTAAGCTTGTGTGCTCTAGACAATTGATGTATAAAAAATCAGTCTTGAACATATATGGTTGAACTCGTTCATACAATTTTGTTCATTTATGTGTCTGATAATAAATCGTAACCTCATGTTGCACAATAATTTAAAATATAATACCTTTAATGTTAAGTAATGAAAATATTTATTGAAGTTAAATATACTTATAATATCAGAGAAAATTTCCTCCAATCATTGTCTATCCTATAACCATATAATAAAAGTGTCAGCGAGCCAATAAGCATGTACTATGACTCAAACTCTCCATGAAATTAGTCATGCTCTCTGGGAATGTTAGCCTCGTAATGTATTTGCCTACCATAAAAAGAAGATTTGTCACCTTTCTTGTGCGACATTCTATGTAAAAGTACCTATGTTTAACGTGAAATTAAATAAGTTTAATATACTTTAAAAAAATATCATATTACATTTTAACAACTAATTATGTTGTCATTCATACGTTATCGAAGCTTAGGATCCCATTTCTTTAGTGTTCTTCTTTCATCTTACACTAATTAGCATATTTTCAAATCAACAAATTGTCCTCTACTTTTATTATACTTAATCACAATATGAGTTACACTTTGTCACCTACATCAATCCGCATCAAAACAAGGAAGAAGAAATGAATCTCTATGAATACAAATCTTGTCCATTATCAATACAGCTATACTAGATCAATGATTTTTATCATATTCATATATTACTTCACATTTAAAGAAATATTCATCTTATCATTCCTTATTTGGTCAAAACCTAACCCCAAACTTACTAGATATTCCATTCTTTGATTCTTCTTTTCTTAACATATTTTCAAGGTAATACCACATTCCATAATAGTTACATTAAAAATCTCAAGTGCACATTCAATGACATTTAACGCACCTAAACATATTAAACCTAACAAATATCATAATTTACTTCCCAACCTTTTTGTTAAATTTAGGGGTTCCCACTATCAACATGCTTTTACAACACACACAATATACATAGAAATCTAAATTGAAAGAACCCCCCCTACATTTTTCCATTTGACTTAGAGTTAAAGGTCTTTAATAAGCTAAATTCCTTCATCCATTTTCATCTATTTCATTGTCATTAAACTCTTATTTCACAATTCTACACTTAATTTCCATCCCCTAAATTTCATCAATAAACCCTAACTTGAATAATTAAAGATTTATTCAATTTTCATAATTAAACACTAATTAATGATAATAGTTTATAGAAGAATAACTCACCCAACAAATTTGGATGAGCAATGGCAAATTTCCTTGCAAATTTCTTGATCAACACCTTTTTTTTTCTTCCTTCTCAACTCATGGTTTCTTTCTCCTTCTAACTTCTTTGGCTTCCAACCCTTTATCCTCTCTTTCTATCCCCCTCTAAACTTGTTTCTCTTACACAATCACCCAATCTCTCCTCCATCTTTTAAATTTCATCAATATCATCATCAATATTTACCGTCATATTCAGGTTTAACGTCTTATCATTTTCATTGTCACTTGACTTAGAATAGTTAAATCTATGTTGAATGGTAAATGGATTGTCAAACATAGTATCATCAATCCTTTATAACAAATCATTCAACAATAAAAAAATTTTCCATTACTAACTGACTTTGAAGGACTAACAAATTGTGATGCACTTGTACATATTCAACCAAAAGCCAGGATACACAAAGATTTTAGTCGACTACTTACATACAATATCATCATGTGTCAATCCATCTTAGATGAAAGAATCAATTATTATCTTAAAAATGTCATCACATACAATCAGTACATGATAATATTGATGTTCACCAATTTAACACCTTCAAATTATTTCAACATCAATATCATTATAATTCCACTCAAGTCCATGACACTGTTTTTTTTCATTTATGTACATGTCTAAAATTGCTTACATCAGGAACAAAAGTACAATCGTAATTACATAACATAAATATGTTACAAGACATTTTGTAAAAAAAGAAAAAAATTGAAATCTGGTCAATTTGATATAATTTTAACTAAATTGCATTAACCTAACCCTAATTGTCAAAATTCATAGCAAATTCAAACAAATTTCAAAAATTTAACAAAACTCGTACTTGACCAAAATTAAACAAAATTCATGATATCATATCTAACTGGTGTTTTCATGCTTAATTGTATGAAATCAAACCCAAATTCATAAGAAAATTAAAATAATTCAAAGAAAATATCAAATTAGGCAACTTATCCATAATTTATTGCAATGTGTAACTCATCAAAATTCTACCGCATTTATAATCTATTGCATAAAACTATCAAGCGTAATTAATAATATTATTAGTTGATTCCAACCAATTCACACAGAATCACTAATTCAATAATTTATCCAAAATTCAACGCAACATATAATTTATTGAAATAATTAATTCAACTTATTTTTATGTTCAATTATATCAAATCCATCCAAACTAATGGTATTCATAATTAATTTATTATTAATTCAACAAGCTCTAAATTCAACCTCAACCCTAAACAATAATTTCATTTCAACTAAATCATGCACAAATTAAATATAAAACCCATATATTTAATAAAAATATAGTATGTTTACCTTGCTTGTCGGACTACAAAGTGCTTGGGAGGCCGTGGCAAAGATGAATTTTGAAGAGAAAAACATCTTAGGATCCATCATACATATTATGATGGATTCAAGTTTTTTGTGTTTTAAGGGGCAAAAAAATAAGTGACTGATGAGTTTTTTTAGAGAGGACAATTGCATCTGTATGTGCTCTTCAATTTGAGGAGGAATTTAATCAATTTGAGGAGGAATTTAAATTTCACGACATGTCGCATTTATGAAACATGACATGTTAAGTTATCATACATGATAAATCATTTTGTCATATTTTAAAATAATTACATTTAGTAAATATTATTTTTTTGAATTCCGATAAGATAAATATGTTACTTCATTCATTCATTCACATATATATATATATATATATATATATGGTCAAAAATTTTAGGTTAGTGTGCAAATTTAAAACAAAATCCATGGAAAGCTAGAGAGAATATCACGCCATTCCAGTGAACGTTTTATTTGCCTCCTCCTCACGGCGTTCGAGATTCCACGAGCCACTGCCGTCCGTCATCAACAACAATAATGACAAACCCAAACACCACCACTTAAGAAAATTTAAAAATAAAGAATCTGTAAAAGGTAATTTACCTAAAAAGATGAGATACTAACAAAAAACAAAAAAGGAAAGTTCCATCCTCCTTTGTTCCCATTGTAGAAACAATACCTAAGAAAAATGGGTATGAGACCCCCATTTTTTAATAGACAGTATCTGCCATTTAGAGAAACGAGGATCGATCCTCCGGTGCTCTTATATTTTTAGTTTTTTTTCTAACTTTTTTTTTTTTTACATTGTTTTAATATTTACATTATCGATATTTTATTACATTGACGATAGATTCACCTGCCTCAGAGATTACAGACAACCCTTCACCTCGCAAACAAAAAAAGAAGGGGGAAAAAGGATATATTTATAATTATATATAGAAATTATATTTTTTATACCTCAAAAAATTCCAAAATTTTTTTATGGTTTCTCTTTGAGAAGAGAAGCTAATCCAGTCACCATCCTGGCTCCTCTCTCTACACCTTTCGATTTCACCGCCGGTGGCTGCCACGCCACTGTCCTCACCTTCACTTTCTCGTCCTCAACGGAACTTTTCTCAGCAGACGAAATGGACGACTCGGAATCTAACTTCGAATTCTCTCCGAAAATCAGCTCGAACTCCCCACAACAATCATCACTCTCTGGAAACTCCTCTTTTAGCTCTTCAGTTTCGTTGCTGTTATTGTTCGAAACGTTTTCGTGTAATCTGGTACAAGGTGAGAGCCATTTAGCACGCATATAGTCCGCTTTTCTCCAAGGAGGAAAGTGCATGCCTTTCTTCTTCAAGCTCTGTTTGGCTGCCTCCGAGACAATCGACACAATCTGTCCAAGCCGCTCAGATTTTCCGACGAAGATGTACGGCAACGATTGCAGGATCGCCTTGTAGGCCCCGGTCGATCTCGCTATTTCAAATTCCGATCTGAAATCGATATCGATCAACAATCTCTCTCCTTCAACTATCACATCCACATACTCATATTCACCTAATCAGAGAACAAAATTAAAACAAAATTCGAATTTTTTATTAGAAAAACAAAGACGGGATGAATTGTACATGTACCGGCAGGGAAAGAGGGAGATTTGTCCCATTTAGATTTGCAAATAGAAGAATTGTAGCCGAGAGATGCCAATCCATCTGTTACGATCTTTCTCAAAAAACCGTCTTTCTGTTTGTGATTCTTGTTCTTCTCCAAAATCATTGCAGTGTCTGCTAATAGATTTCTCTCCGCAACACTCGAGCAAGGAATCAAACTCTGTTATTTTTAAAAACCAACCAAACAAGTCACTGTTATTTTAGCTCTCTCTGATCATTTCTTTCAGAAAATAATCTATTTATGCTTATATATGGACATACAAGAAGAAAGAGTTCAATTGAAGTGATTTTATTTACCTTGAGAAAATCACAGGCATCACCAGAAGGAGCCGTACCCATTGATTCCCCAAAACCATTACCAAAGACATCAAATTCATCATCCGAGCTGTCGTTGCCATTGCCGTTGAAGCAATTGCAGCGATGGCGGCCCCGAAATGGCTTGTCGTTGGATTCCTCCATGTAACTCTGCACCATTTTAGCCAAACAAACCGAGCTCGGCTCAAACTGATCATCTTTACTGTTATTCCCACACGGAGCTTCACTGCCTGGTGCTTTGTCCACAGAGGAAATCCGCAACACGTTTGGTAACTGCCGGTCAAAGAGCCTCTTTAGACGCGATTTCAGCACCGGTTTAGCCGGTTCAGCTCGAACCCGTGCCTGAGAATCAATATCTATTGGTTGGATCTTCATAGGGAAAGGCATAACAAAGAGTGAATGTTAACAAGGATGGATTGCTATGTGGTTTTAAACACTGGGTGATTGTCAGTTCTGCAGCTGCTCCATATCCAGTTCTAGCTAGCCCCCCTCTCTCACACACAAACACAGACCTGCTTGCTTACACAGTGACTGAGACTGACTAATCATCAATGACCTATCCGGATCCTGATGATTCTTACTTCGTATAGTTCATTAAAATCAATGTGCACTGGTTAAAACCGATCCCTACCAGTATTTATCTCTCTCTTCCAAAAAGCTCAAAAAAGGAAATAAAAAAAATATACTAGACCCAATCAAAGCCTCAAGGAAAAAGAGTTATTCTACCAAAATTTGTGTACAAGAAAAATCTAGTACCTTCCTTGCATGATTAATTAAAGGGATAAAAGTAAAACTTGGAAGCTATGCAAGAGAAGACAATGGGTTTTAGCTTAGAGTCTTTTCGTGGAAGACATGGCGGCGATGATCTGAAACACGGACATTGCGTAAAGAATTAGAATATCTAATATCCGGAATATTCATTTCTCCGGCGATATCCAGAGAACCGGCTACGGTATGAAATTTGAAGGAGATCAGAGGAGACGCAGAGAGACTACTTCTTTTAAGAGGAGGGTGGAAACTGATGGACTGGCTCCAATAGATGGGTTTCGGACATCTTATAGGGAAAGTCGTCATGCTGACATGGATTTGACATTCCACGTAGATTCTGAAATGGCAAGTCTTATCCTGAATTTTGCAGTTAGTGTTTTTTTACGTGGATATGGTTCTATGGTTCCACGCGCCACTAATTCAAAAAAATCAAGGGGTCTCGTGATTGGCTTGCTCATGTGTAATTACTCTATTAACCTCCCACGGTGCCGTTGTTGCTTCTTGCGGGAGTACGTGGAATGGTGGCGTTTGGTGATTAAAGGGTAAATTTGAAATTTTGAATAAATAGGAAGAGGTGGGTGCCTGGCATTGTGAGACTTGTAGCAGGATCAGTTGGTTGTATAATATTTTATTTTTATTTGTTTTTGGTCGGATAATTAATATGCTGGACTGGAGGACCATTTGATGAATTCAACAGTTGAAGTTTGAATGGTTACTGGTCTTTTTGGACCGTTTGATTATAGTTGATGTTTTTGAGATGAGGTCGTGTGATCAGTCTTTTTTTTTTTCTTAATTATTGTAAATTAGTCATGTCTATTAAAAGGATGTTGCATCTTGTGAGAAATAATGATGTTAAAAAATGCCATTATAATACGCTTTATCCAGTATTTTTACTTATTGTTTTGTAAAATAATAATTTCATCATAATCTACTATTACACTATAAAACAATTAATTTATTATTTTTTACTGTTGTTATACACTTATACGTGGATTCATTGATTATTACTCCCTCGAGTTAATTTGAGATGATGATTGAGATTGTGATTATGGTTTTTTTTAAAATGTATTTTGTTTAGAAATTTATTAAAATAATATTTTTTTATTTTTTAAAAATTTAATAATATTTATATTAGTTATAAATCCTTTTCCTCGCCACTAACCTTTGGTGTTGAATATAATAATTATATATAATTTTATGGAAGTTAAAAAGAAAGTTGTTAATTATCTCTAGCTTTTCAGGATATAAAACAGTTAATTTCTTCTCATGTTCTCCATGAACTTGGTGACTTTATTCCAGCAAGTATTGGACAGTCTCCCTAATGTTTTCATGAACTCAATGACTTTGTAGAGCATTCCCAACCATCCCCGCGTCCTACGATTTAGACAAGCTTCCACTCGACTAGCCATGTCTAAAAACCACCGAAAAACTTCCCACAACTTTGCTGCAACTTTCTCCCATAAATGGAATGTCTAGGCATTAGCTCCCTGCCATAAGTTCCAACTTATCTAAGCTAATACTACCGATTTTGTTGACTCTATCGACCTCAACACTAGCCCATAGATCACCATTGTACATTTTGTTTTTCCAGTTGTGTTTTTTTCAGTGTGCTTCTGACGAATGTAACCCTGTGATGGATAGCTATCTTGACCTTTTGCTGTGGTTTTATAATTGATTTCTTACCATTGACGTCCTCCTAAATCTATGCTAAAATATTTATGCGCAGAGAAATAACTCAAAAGCTGGTGGGTCAACACGTTTGCCTGTATATGAAAATGAGGTTGCACAAATATTTATAGTCCGACTTCTACATATTGTTAAAAAAGTATTTAGAAATCTAATACACTTAATTAATCGAGTCATAAATAAAAAAAAATACAATACGCAAGTCGCAGATTACATCCGCGGCAAGCGAGTCGTCGACAGTAACCATCTTCGACTCAATATTATCATTCTTTATCTGCGACTATGGTTAGGTTCTGCCCTCATGATAGCTGCCCCTCCAGTTGGCATCTAAAAAATTTGCTCTTTTGGTGAATCCCATGTAAAAACATAGAATTCTTCAACTTGTGCCTTGCGCACAACCCTCCAGTATACCACCAAAGATTGGTGAGGGAGTGCTTGGGAACCCACCGGAGAGTCGGAGACTCTTTCTTCCGCCGCAGAAACTCTGAGACTCCTAGAGTCATGGAAAAGGTGAGAGGCATGGGAGTAGTGGATGAGAATGACGAGGCTGGTCTCCATGGAACCAGAGGAAGCTTGCTGGATCTTGGGGTGGCGATGATGGAAGTGAAGAGACCAGATCATGATCAGGACCGAGTGCTTTGGACCCCACCTCCATTCACCATCACCGCTGGATCAAACCCGCACCTGTTAATATTATTCACTACTGTTATTTTTAGGAGTATTTTTTGCACAATATTAGTTTACCAATTTGTTTTTTTAACCGTGCTAATAAAACAAAAAACTCAAAAAAAAAAAAGAAGAGAGAGGCTTGATTGATGTGGTCCATGCCCAATTATTGTGGTCCGCAACTGTGAGAGAGAAGAATAAAAAAATAAACCATTTATATTAATAAGAATATAAAAGCAAAATGCCAACATGTCACTTGGTAAGGGAGTGGGAAGCAATAATTTTCTGTTCGGTGGGGTCCCGCTGATATTATTCAGAAGGCTCCCCACCACACATGTATTACGATACTGACCCCTTAATTTTAATTGTGAAGGGCTGGCTACTCGGCAGTCACACGTAGGACAAAACAAGAACCAATTAAAAGAATAACCCATGATTACTGTAACGGGATTAATTCTAATTATATAATAAGGTCATCCTCGGTGCGTAGATAATCATGAAGTGTCCATTGTGGGGTCCGAGATATATATATATGCTTTCCAACTTTAACTGTACTGTTTTTTTTTTTTTTACCTTCAACCAGGATTTCATTTTCATAATAATTTATTAAATAAAATATAATGGTTTCATTTTCACGTTACCGAGTGATAGAAATAAAAGAAGAAAACAAAATATTTAATATTTACCAGGCCAGAGGGCCAGAGGGGTACCCTGGGGTTGGCATTATGTGCTGCTTTGGATTCTTACTGTTAAGTTCGTGGGGAGACCTTTTCCTTTTCTGACTTGCTCTTCAAATACGTGGTCTGATTGCAGCTATTAGGGGTTC
>Ga0325410_1001405_pt1 | contig 26609 bp, 14 predicted proteins | sample PopdelMetagenome_16_FD_206182 | JGI IMG/M metagenome (GOLD analysis project Ga0325410, IMG submission 206182) | Populus deltoides microbial communities from Bellville, Georgia, United States - Xylem-PdIQD-R3 | ecosystem: Host-associated > Plants > Phyllosphere > Stem > Wood/Secondary xylem...
TAAATGTGCCTATGGCACCTCTCCAATGTGCAAACCTTGAAAGCATATTCTCTCATCAAAATATAATGAATATAACATGTAACAATACATGTGCTTGCTCCTAATTGTTAAATATAACTTGAATTCATGGATTGATTAAAATATTTTATGATCGGGAACTTGAATTATATAAAATATTAATTAGATAAAACTTGATTAATCTTATTAAAATTGTAATCAATCATAAAATATTTTAATCAGTTTAACATCGATAACTGTTTAAATTACCCTACCCTTACTCACGTTATTTCTACTACTGAGTCTTAACGTCTACGATGTTGAACAATGTAAAATGGGTATCAAAATTGATCAATTAGACGGTAGAATACGTAACGCTACACATTAATATTGACAAGCACCACCTAATTTTCCATTTCAAGAACTCTACTCGCTCTGAAACCAGACAGGAAGACAGCCTCCCCCTGCAGGGAATCTAAGTGAAGACAAGGAAGACAAAGAGCATCATAGTATGTGTGCTTATCGAAGCGGCATGCAGTGCAAACCTCAAGCACAACAAGCCAGCATTAATTTGTGGCAGGATGGTTCAGTCCATATGCCCAACAAAACAAAGCTAACAAAACCCCATAAGCTCCCCTAACTGATCACACGCAGGGAAGAAGTTTCAGATATCTACTTCCATATGCCCAATGGCGGCAACAAATACCAAGAATATTCCCATTTCAATACGTATTTTTTAACCATGCTGTACATGTACACCATCATTCTTGACCAAGTTGTATGAATACGTAAGGATTCATTCATTCTCTAAAGTACGACAGCCACTTGAATCCTTCACGTTAGAAAATACAAGTTATAATATTTTTGTAACATTTATGATGTTCTAGAATTTGTTTTCCTATATTAAAATTAAATTTTTTTTTTCAAGTTTTAACAGCTTGATCATATCCGAGTTTGTATTTTCTTTTTTGAGAACTACTTATTGTATTTGAATACAAAATAATTGTGGGCTGTTACAAGCCATAAATATAATATAATATTATAATATAAGCTCGTTAATTCTAGGAATTATTGTAGTCCAATCATCACTCTGTACTCGTTTGATTGGTACTAATGTAAATAAATAAAATTCGAGGGGCATTTGTTATTCACGTTGGACCATAAAATGCCAATAGATTTCCTCTTCCTTCAACCGCGGTTGCTGCTCTTTGCTAGCTGTACAAGAAAGAATCAAACACAAACTGAAAACCTGAGAAAGCTTTGGAGAGTTTAAGGTGTGCAAAGTAAATTCATCATTTCATTCACACCAAAAATATATATATACATACTCGTCATTTCATTAAATGTGATGATTGAGTATGATTTTCTTGATGGTTTCTGTCTTAAATTGAGCTTGTTATGGTTCTTTTTGAGGTTCCTGTTTGTTAACTGATGTTTTGGATGAATTTGAGGTCCAAGTTCATTTATATTTTAGAATTTATGAGTTTAAGGATGTGGGTTGGTGTTAGAATTCATGGAAATGACTTTTCTTTTCTTGTTTGAATTGAAAGTTAGCATCTTTAAGGGGAGATATAAAATTTAGTTCTTGTGGTATAGCTGTACACATCCTTTGAAAAGTTTTACTACTTATAGATATGTATTAACTGCCATGGATTTTAGCTATTTAAGGAGTGGAAAAGGCATGTTTAGGTTGCTTGATTGTGCTTGGACATTAGTGCTTTAAATTGTTGAAAGATTAATTTTATGACCTTTTTTGTTGGTTTGTGATTTTATGCTTTGTCATCTGGGAATGAATTTTTTTATTCCTTTTTTTTTCCATTTTATTTTTCTGGTTTGTGTGTTGGTTTGTCCACCACAAGCACTTTTTGGCTTTTACAGTGCGTTTTCTGCTTCTTCTTCTTCTTCTTATACTCGGTTGCTTTCGGTGTTTTCATTGAGTGAGTTGAATTAGTTCTAAAAGTAATGGTTTAAATTCTATGTAACACAATGGAATCTTTTTTTTCGGTTGACGATTTAGCTTCTGATTCTAAGGATGGTCACTTTTAGCGGTTGTTGATGATCAATTATCATTATGGAATATATTTTTTTCCCATTTATTTATTTTTTTCGATATGGAGAAGCATGTGTTTATGAATCAGTTTTCATTTTCTTTTGGATCTTCATGTAGTTGATCATGCTTCTGCCAAACTCGATGTCTGTTCTTACAAGATTTGCGTATTTCTTCGTTGCTGCTTTTAAATTATTCTGCAATAGTGGGTTGAACTGCATAGGTTGATTGATAGCAGAAACCGGATTAGGGAGAAGGGATTCATAAGCCCCACTTCTAAATGGTAGATCTTGTATTTGTTCTCAGATTTTTTTGCTTTTCCACTTTGTTTCCTACGGAGTTTGATCGAAAAGCTTTTTTAAAAAAAATTGGTTGCTCAATTATCCTATTTTGTACTGATTGAATAGCCATTACTTAATTCTCTCCAGAAATTTTTGCATTCGTATTTCTTGGACATGATATACCAAAAGCTAGAATTTATTTCGAAACAAAGATGTAATTTTCTTGCTTCTTGAACTCTTTTTTCTTTGCTGTTTCCTTCAACGAAACTGTCAGTGATCTGTTTTTTCTCAAGTCTGTTTCTTGCTCGTTCATACTCCTCGAGGATTGACTGACTTTATGGTCAATTGTTTTTGTATTTTTTAGTACTTTTTTAAGTGACTATGGCCATCTAGAAGTCAAAAGGAAGGGAAAAAATGGTACAGAGCATTGATTTTGCTCTTTTCTGGTTGTCATTGATGATCAAATTGGATTATTTTTATTAAAAGTTGACGGATCAGGTCATCCCGGAGATGCAATGACCCGCATAGCGACTTTGCTCCTTAGTATTATCAGCCCCAATCCAAGTTAGGACTTCCTCACTTCTTTCACGTACCTGCTTGTACAGGTTGCCTTGTTGCCAAGTCCATGATTGTGCTAGGGTTTCATTTTCTGTTAAATCTGGTCACTTATTTGTACCATATACCAGGTTAATTTGCCCCCTTCGTTATTTTCTTGGATGGTCTTTCTACGTATAGTGATTATCACCTGCTCTCACTTGTCTGTTTCTTTTTTAATTAACTTTTCTGTTGTCAATACGCGCTGATCATGTTTTGTGTCCTTTTAACAGGTTGTGGTGGTCTTTTAATGCATTGCCGAGGATAAGGATGCATTTTGGACAGCAAAGAGTTTTTTGGTGACGAGTGAATTTAGACTTGGCAACTGCCTCGCTGTTTATAAGTGTTCAGTGATTATAGCATGTGGCATTCTAAAAGTCATTGCGTTGCCAAGTGAAGGTGACAATTCTGATAGAAAAGGCTAGTTATCAATTCCACGATCTCTTGTCTGAGCTAAGCCCACCAGTGAGCTAGTTCTAGATGCAAACCTCCCAGAAACACCGATCAGCTGGCATCCATGGGTTTTACCACCAGCCAGTGCAAGAGATGGATCCATATGGTTTGTCTCATATCCAAATTTTAGACAAGACCATGTATTCAGATGCTGGAAGCCAAGGAACCAGTGTTTCCTTTGAGACATGTCTAGGACAATACTTCACCCTGGAATCATCCTCAGCGACTGCTGGTTTTGTTGTCTATGATTCTCCTGCTGCCAGCATCTCATCCAACAGAAGCCCCTTTTCATCCCAGGGTTCACATTCATGCATTTCTGATCCTCGTCATTCCCCTGAAAATATATATGGATCTCCTTTGAGTGGATCTTCCTCTGCTGATGACGGCAATATACTGAGGCAGAAATTGAGGGAGTTGGAAGTTTCATTGCTTGGGCCTGAATCTGATATTACTGACAGCGGCAGTTTTTGCTTTGTGAGTGGAGGATACCAAGCAGAACCATATGCAAGTTGGGACTGGAACCAAATGATGGAAATGATCCCTAGGTTGGATCTTAAGCATGTGCTCCTTGCCTGCGCTGATGCAGTATCAAATGCTGATATACAAAGATCAGCAGGTCTAATGCATGTTTTGGACCAAATGGTGTCAGTCTCTGGAGAGCCAATCCAGCGGTTGGGTGCTTATATGTTGGAAGGGCTTAGGGCAAGGTTGGAACTCTCAGGAAGTAAAATCTACAGAGCCTTGAAGTGTGAAGCACCAATCAGCTCAGATCTGATGACTTACATGGGCATTCTCTATCAGATATGCCCTTATTGGAAGTTTGCATACACATCGGCTAATGTTGTCATTCGAGAAGCTGTAGAATACGAACCCAGAATTCATATCATCGACTTCCAGATTGCACAGGGAAGCCAGTGGATTCTTCTAATGCAGATGCTTGCTTGCCGGCCAGGTGGACCCCCAGCAATTCATATAACTGGTGTTGATGATTCTCAATCAGCTCATGCTCGTGGTGGAGGACTTGATATTGTGGGACAAAGGCTATCAAAAGTTGCCGAGTCCTGCAATGTGCCATTTGAGTTCCATGATGTTGCCATGGATGGTTGTGAGGTTCAACTGGAACATCTTAGGGTCCAACCTGGGGAAGCTGTGGTTGTGAATTTTCCGTACGTGTTGCACCACATGCCTGATGAGAGTGTGAACACATGGAATCACAGAGATAGATTGATAAGGATGGTGAAGAGTTTGTCACCAAGGATCGTGACCCTCGTTGAGCAAGAATCCAACACTAACACCAAACCATTCTTTCCAAGATTCATCGAGACACTAGATTATTATGCAGCTATGTTTGAATCTATTGCCGCTGGTGGCTCTATGGACGTCAAGCAGAGGATCAATGCAGAGCAGCAGTGTGTGGCTCGAGACATTGTCAATATGATCGCTTGTGAGGAAGCTGAGAGGGTTGAACGGCATGAACTTCTTGCGAAGTGGAGGTCTCGATTTACCATGGCAGGATTTAATCAGTACCCACTGGGTTCTTCAGCGACTACTGCCGTTAAAGATTTGTTGAAGGAATACCACAGGGACTATAGTGTTCAGGAGAGAGACTGGGCTCTTTACCTTCGCTGGCGAGATAGAGACATGGCAACTTCTTCTGCCTGGCGGTGAAAACCGAATAGCTTAAGCTCCTTAAATGTAATCTGTAAATGTAAGCTTACCCTTTTTTCTCTCGTTTAGAGAACGATCAGTAGTGGTGTTATCATTCTCATAGAAATGGGATTAGCTTTTTTTGGGAGAATACAGCTAGTGTTGAGACAACCTCAAATCATTGTACATGTCCACCATGGAATGAAACAAGAGTAGGTCTGTGTTATTTGCAGTCTCGGAGTTCAAAGTATGCACTTTTTGAACATTGTTAAGGACATTAATTGATGAATTTGCTAACTTTTCATTTTGAGATGCATTTTGTTCTCAGTGTCCAGGTATAGAGAATGGACCAATCTTGAATTCATAGTTATTATACTCGGCATGGTGGTATCACAAGTGTAGAGCGTATCACAGTGTAGCTCGGACCAAGTTTTTTTTCGAATTGAATTGGGATCCCAACCAGCAACTTGCCACTCCAATCAATTCCCTTACACAACTCTTCTCAAAATTAATTGTGGTTACCACATACTTAAAAAAAAATGGTTAAAACAATAATTTTTTTTTAAAATATTATATGAATTACACGTGAATTTACATCTATTCCAAATCCAAAGAGAACACTGGAATAAGACTTTATCTTTTCTTAAATTGTTCTGGGTTTTATAAATTATTTTAAAATTTAATTTAGAATTGAATCAAGACAAAAACTGAATAACGAATTAGAAAAGTCTACTTAAAAAAAAATTAAAATAACATTATTTTGACAATTTCTTTTTAAAAAACCAATGAATTAATGTCTCAGTTTTATTTATGTCATGTCTAAGTTAATTAGATCACAAGATTAATCAAGTTTTTTTTTTTTTAACCCAAATAATTTCAAGTTTCTGATCAGCCTGGCCTGTCTGAATTTTAAAACAATGGCTTCACACGACAATGGCCCATGTTACCCCGTCCTAATTAGATGCAAAAGGAATCGATTGATTAGGCCTAAATTATGCATCAAATTACCCACTGATTTGGCAAAATTTGGTATTAACAATTCACCACACAACCCGGTCGAAACAAAACAAGAGCAACCCCAAACCTTATTTATCACTCTCTTCGTCTCTCTCTCTTCTCCTCTCTCTCTTACAAATCAAGAAGACAAGTAAATCTTGGCTCCGACATTATAAAGATCACATTTTTAAGGTTAGTTTGACAATTTTTTTGCATTGTTTTTTGTTTTCGTGTAATGTTTATCTTGTTCTTACAGCGCTAATCATGAGATTGCTATGATCTTTTGGTTTCTTAATTGGATGAAATGAGTTATGGGTTCTGTTTTTCATGAATTGTAGATGATAGTGTTGTTCCAGTTTTTCATCTGGAGCAAGAAAATGTGAAAGTTACGGTCTTTAATACGTTATTTTTTGTTGCATATTGAGGTTGTTTTTGAATTTTTAATGCTTGAATTTTGATACCGAGGAGATTTTGAGTAATGGGTTGGTGGTGGTTTTGATTATAGGTTTATAAAGCTTGTTGATTTATGTATCTGGGTTGGTAAAGAAATTATCTTTTTTGGTTTATTTTGTGTTTTGAGTGCTGAATTATTGGTTCAGATTGTGGGTTCATTGAGCTTTTTTATGAAATAATTGAAGAATATGAAGGAGTTAACGGAAAGAGCAGTGTTGAGGAATTTGCAAAAGGAGCAAGAAAGAGAAAGGCGGCGATTACGAGACAGACAAAGAAGGCAATCAATGAGTGTTGAAGAGAGAGAGAATCATCTTGCAAGACGACGTAGAAACTATCAGTTGAGGAGACAAAGAGCACAAAATGTGAGAGAACCTCAGATCAATCAATCCGGTCTTGTGGATAGTGATGAATCGCCTATGCTCCTGAGTGATGAAAATCATCAAACAGCTATCTCGGTTCCTGTCCAATCTAATGGTGTTTGTCATGCTGATTTGGATCAAAGACAAGGAAGTTTTAATGCAGGCAATGCAAATTCCGTGGGTGAGGCTTGTCATTTTTGTAATGCATTTGATATGAAGGCAGCTTGATACGTACTAATAGATTTTTTAACAGGTTTAGAAGTTCCAGCGCATAAATTAGCTAAATTACCTATAAGGTCACGTCTAAACCATATAAAACACCTTGCTCGGTCACTGGTTGATACCCTGGATATTGGTGATAGTCACAAAATTCCAGCAGATTTGACGATGAAGGGGGAGACAGCTTCCAATTGTAAGCTTAAATATTGTTATTTTTGTTTGATCCTGTATCATAAATATTTGTTCAAAATTGCTTGCTAATCGAGTGTCTCATGTGAATCAAATTGTTTGTCAATCGAGTGTGTCCAATGTTGGTTATAATAGAGACATTTATGTATGTTCCACCTTCTTATTGAAACCTTGGTTCAGGCACACCTCCAAAAGCATTACGATTGAATCGTGTTAAGCATCTTGCACGTGTGTTAAGCTCTGATATAACAACGACAACAGCTCAAAATCACAATTGTGAAACAGATGGTAAGAAATACATATTAAAGTTAGCTATCTTTTTCTGAGTCTGAATCAAGGAATTCTTTATTCCAGGAGAACATAATCTGCCAAGGGGAGAACATCTGATGAACAGCAATCTGCCAAAAGTTGTTCAGACTAACAATGTCAATGGTGGAGATGAATGACTCTGCCCCAATGGTAATAATCATGAATATTTGATTTGTTTTAACATAGTACTTGCAGCTTATGGCACACTTTTCATATACAAGAGAACTATGACCAGAGATTTAATGAGTTTTTACCTATTTATTTCACTATAGTTTCTCCCCGGGGAATTGAAGAAATGAAGCTTTTTCTCAGCCACACACACAAGGGATGGAATTTTCCAAGCTCCACCTTAAAGTTTCTCAAATCGAATATAATGTGAGTTAGAATATGTTACTAATCTTTATTAGGCTTGTATCTACTTGATGGTGTCTTTCTGTAACTAAATGAACAATGACTAGCTTTGCTTTTGTTGTGCATATTTAGGTGACTCAATACTTTATAATGCAATCCTTTTGCTATTAATATCTGCTTTCTTTTATCTATGATCATTTGGACCTCAGAAAAATTTTCCATGGATGGTTGCTGTGATTTTTACTGGAAAGTTTACTTGCAGTGTGTTTCCTAATTTTAAAATGGTTTATTAATTTATCTTATACACTTTACAAGATCTGGAGAATACCAAATAAACAGGATGGTGAAGCCTTTGTAGTACTTCCCATGCAGTGAACAAGATCTTGAGTTTTGTCGCGTGTGCATGCACACGCGTGCCCGTGTACAGACACACGCGCGCCCGTGTACAGACACTAGTCAAGTCGACTGCCCTTCATTGAAATGGTTCATGTCTGTTGCGAGCGCAAAAACCATCAAATGAATGTGCCGGCTCAAAGAATAAGGATTGAGCTTATGTGAGGATGAGATGAATTAATTAGCCAGCTGAAACATTAAAGGGTGAAGGGATGGGTTGTGATTTCTCCCTTTTCCATTCTCTGCATGTGATTGATCATATGACCTAATGATTAACCGCACCTTTCTACACACACATATATAGTTACAGATACACGGCTCTTGCTGTGTTGAGTAGGATTGGTAGTTTTTGAGTTTTCAAATTGCAAAATGGATTAATTAATTTACAGATAAATTATACTAAAAATTCAATTGAGGGTTAATGAAAGAAAAAACAAAAGAGAGTGGGAACAATCATATAAAAGCAAGTTATCTGTTATAAAATTCTTTAGTGGTTCCATGAACTTGATTATTGACGCCTACATGTTTAATTTTCAACATCTCTTTAAATCCGTAGTTGTTTGGGCAGCCCTTGTTAGAGACTTGTGCCATAGTGAGTACAGTAAGTTCATCAATTCTTCTCCTTCTCGACTCACCATACTACTGTTTTTCTTGTTATCCTGTAGATCGAGGACAGAGGAAGCAAAGGACGCTGCAAAAGAGCATTGTAGATAACTAATTAAGATGGAGTTGGTGGATTTTAGATTAGAGGATAGTATAAAAGGCTTAAAACTGGAGCTGGATTTTGTCCCTAGCAGCTGGGGTGCATTTCTTCTATCTTTTTATTTGGTTGAGGATATTTAGAAAGAAAAATTTTTTAGAAGCCTTAAACACCATCTTCATGTATGTTTTTACTGTACTAGGATTTGCTTTGCAAACCCCGAATTCGGGGTGCATTGATTTTTTTAAGAAAATATTGTTGTCATGTAGTTTTGGCCTTTGCTCTTGTCTTTTTTCTAGGCGATGCATGTCTTTGTTTGCCCTCCTTGTACATTAGGCTACAAATTGCACTTAGAGCTTCATTTTCCCATGTATATAGATAGTCTTCTTACAAACGATAGCTGCCTGTTAGGATTGTCATGAACATGACCCATTGCACTTCCCTGGCCATGAAATTTTTTATTTTTGATTTTGATATTTACAATTAGCATAGGAGAGTACTTTTGAGCCACCACAGTTAGTTCTTCATGACTTCAAGGGGGCATCCCTTTTTTTCAGGTAGAGTTGGTGATTCCAAAGAGTCAGAGACTCCCGAGGATAGGACTTGAATCCATGTCCTTCGCATATCCTAAACTTTAACCACTTGTGCTAACTATTGAGGGTTAATGATAAAGGAGGAAGTTTTGTTATGCTAACTAGCACATCCCAACTCTTCTCCAGCAGCTTTTTTATTGCAATAAATCAAGGATATCGAAGCAAAGAATTTGCGGTTCCGTTTCAAGCATCCAAGAACTCCTCAACATATTTGAAATTCTTTGCCCACATAGTTGCACAAGCTAGACCCGTAGTTGTCAGATGCAGCCTTAAACCCAGGTCATGGGTTGGCTAAGTCCCCTCTGGGTTGACAAATTAACCCGAATCTATTTTAAATCAAAGTCGTTTCTAGTTTATGTCTTTAAATGATATTATTTTAAATAAAAATTAAAAAAATAAAAAATTTTTGAGTTTGTGTAATTTGTCAAATTATTTAGGTTTGACAAGATGAATTTCCAACTTGATTTACAAATAAATCTGGCCGAAGTTTGAGTTAGATTCTAAATTACCATATCACAAAATTAACTCATTGAGTTTAATAGTGATAGATAAACTAGCCCTCCGACTTTTGTCAAGGAAACAATTTCTTTTAGTAGACATGGATTGATGCTCTCCACCCAACCTAGCCAAACTTTTTTTTGTGAACTCCTAAAACAAGTGGTTTTGACAATCTTTCCAAATCTTTTAAAGTTCTTAGCATTCATGATGATGGTTCCTCTTCGAATCACAATTCCTTGGAGTGGTTTTTCAACTATAACTCAAGAAGTTATGGATGCTATACCAAGATATGGAGCTGCACTCATGAATCTGGACAGGATTTCTTTCGAATACTACACCTAGAATAGTTTGGCAAATCAAGGAAACTCATTATTGGTCAATGAAGCTAACTTTGCACCACAACGAGAGGGAGAGGCTTCTTCTTTGAAGTCAGTAATCAAAATCCTTTCTTTGGTCCATCGAATCAACCAGGGCCTTCTAATGTTTGGCCTCATATTGATTTCTTGCCAAGCTATGGTTTTCTTACTGATCAGGTTATGAGTGAAGAACTTGCAGACCTGCTGCAGCTAAAGCATCCTAGGATTATAAGAGATGTATTTGTAAAGGTCTCATCTTTTCCCTAATGAAAGTCCGATATGGATGACACGCCTTTATACATTGATTAAAGCTTGGAAGAATCATCAACTTGAACTTTTTGAAGAAAGATCAGCTTAAACTCCAACTTGTTTCTCGACATAGCAATATGTAGAGTCGGGTAAATCCTATATTCCCATAACATTTTAACAAACAATCTTCTATGTCTTTCATGTTTATCTTTATTATAAACTCATTGCTTGGCAATCTGGATAGGTCATAGGTAGTTTGGAGTTATATTACAGTGCCTAGATGTCCTTCAACTCGAGCAAAATGAGGTAAATTGATGCTCTCCTTTTGAGGTCTTCTCTTCTTATGACATAGAACATATAAGCTGAAACTTAATAGATGTGATCCTGCAATATCTTGTATCTTAGTCTTCTTAGCAGATTCAATCCACAATTACAATGATAAGAGCCAGTGATGGTGTGATTGCATTCGGACACTAGCAGCTAATTGTTCCTCTTGGTTCAAGTACTTGCCAGTTAATCAAATGTACTTTCATGTTAAACATAATACAACCCTTACGCGTTGTCAGACAACATACTGAATTTAGCACAAAATTATGTGTATTTGATGTTAAACAGTTCACATCACCCTTTTCTGAAAACACCTCGATCTGTCATTTGTTGTCTTAAAGTCTGACTCTTGTTTTGCAAAAACACAATTTGCGTAATATGATTACAGTTGCTATTTAGACAAGCCATGGAGTATTGTCCGAAGTTGGCAATGGATCAACGAGGATGTGTCTCCTTGAAACATTTCATCCTCCACAGCAAAGGTTACTACAAGAACGCACTTCTAGAATTCATCTGCAGCCATGGAGTATACCTCTCACAAGACCCTCTAAGGTAAGAATAATTTCTGTCCTACAAAGTATGGCACAGTTGTATGCAAGGATAACACATATACTATCCAATTATCCTCTGATTTTGTTTTACAATTCCAATTGACGGTGTAAATTAACAGGTCATGTCATACACCAGCACTCAACACATCTATTGGAATCATAACACAAGGAAACTTCCATAGCAGTTGAGTTTGATTAATGTTTTAGGATAGAAAAGATAGATACAGGAAAACAAAAAACAAAATAAATATATTTTTGAGATAGTAAAAGAATACGTCTCTTTTATTTTTACTTTTTGTTTTTTTACTACGAGATACTAACTAAACGCAAATGAGACTAATATGCTATCATAAATTGAAAGTAGAACATCTAATTTCATTGAAAAAGAACAGAAAAATGACACTCTTAAACGCAATCAAGCATTTGTTCACCACTTAAGAGTTAAGATCATTAGAGAGAATAAAACTGTATTTTCTAGTTCATGACCTTTGTTTATGAAAAATGAGTTGGGCCCTGAAAAAAGGGGTACCAGATACTAATAACCAGGCCCATCGTTGGCTAATGCAAGCTAGAAAACCCTCATGACACTCTGTCGGCTATCTTCTAACCCTCACATCACCATCAGCCGCACGATATCCATCCAACAGTCCAGATTAATCCACAAACCTCTATAAGTTGTCCCAGCCACTAGGGTTTTAGTCATCTACTCATCTTTACATTGCCTTCCCTGCCTGCCTGCCTCTCAGCTGCAGCCTCCCTCGCACTTGCTTTCAACTCCTTTTAGCTTTATACACTTCAAAGTTCTGATCTTTATTTCCTGATTTTCAAAACAAAACCCAGTTCTTTGTTTCCATTATTTAGCACGTTAAGAGTTCAAAGATCTGATTTTTATGCTTGATAGACTTAAAAGGTTTAGACTTTTTACTGTTTGGTAAATACCAGTTCGTTTTTTTTTTTTTGTTGATTAGCACTTGAAAACTTCAAAAATTTAATCTTGGTTAGTTTTATTAACTTTGATTTTGTAAATCAAAGTCGTGTTCTTATCGTATTCTTTATTATTCTTGTTTAACTCTTAATCATGTTATTTTTTGTTAAACGTGACGGGGATTTTTACTTCAAATCCTTACTATATAATTGGAGCAAACGATTTAAATCAATGTTTGTATATTCCAAAGTAAAACGTCACAAAGAAAATCCCAGGCATGTCGAGGTCCTCCACCGTGAGCTCCTCCGTGTAATGGGATGGTCTCATATTCCATTGCCTTGTGTAGCGGCGTCGCTGCCATTACAATTTGGGACTGGCCATGAGGCAAACATTTATATTTATTATTGTTTTTTTTTTTAACTTAATATTAATTAGTGTGTTGCCAATGATGAGAATTAACACCATATTACCATCTTTCGGGACTGAATGGCTTTTAAAGCCTTGCTGTCATTCTGCAATTCTGAGGCATTAATATCTTTACATATAAACAGTTTTTTTTCTTATTTTTTCTCTTGTTTTCCCTTATTTTAAATCAAGTTATCTCAGATTTGCCATTGTAAGACTGCTTTGGATCATTTTGAGATTTGGGCTCGCGAGGCTAAATTTTAAAAGGGCACAGGACACAGTTCGGCTTTGTAATCGGAGAAGAGATGTGTTTATTACGTGGCTTTCAAACAAGTAATAATGTGTTTAATGGAACCTGTCTTGTTCAACAACAAAATGGACTACCTACTTAACTATTCTAATGAACCTAAAAGAATTAAAAATTTTAATGCAATATTCAATGATTTTGAAACTGGACATTGAATTGTGAATTTTAATTATGGAAGAAGGTTAAACAAATATTTAATTCAATGATATTAATGTGCTTTATCAATGGAGATACGGAGAGTTTGGATGGGCAACATCCTCAGAGAATTTTGTATGTGAGGCCTGTGGCTGAAGTGCCTTGTCCAGCAATTCGAGAGACCATCGGCATCTGAGCTTCTCGAGCATCCTTTATTTGATTAAACCAAAATCTGGAATGTTTTCAACAATCAGCTAAGATATAAAGATCAGTTCCTCTCCAAGACATACAACTATAGAACTTCTGTAAACCAAAAATGTTCCTCAATAAGTTCCGTTCATTTGCTTTATCTTTCAGAAAATTGTGATGTAGAGTGGATAAGAATGAGGGAGAGGAATCACAACTCACAAATTGAGATGAATCTAAAACTTGAATGAAAAAGAACAAAATCTGGCAGTAAACTTGGGGAATGAGGGGGCGTGAAATGTTCTCTATGATGCGCTCCAAAATAGGAGGCCCAACCCCTTTTAACAAGAACCTAGCCTTGATTTTTATTGTTCCTTGGCCACCCGCAAAAAATCGAGTCTTAATAGTTCAGCTGACCTCAGAGCCAGTGCTGTCTGCTAAAAAAAGCTCATGTGCATCGCTGTAGCTTGCCTACTCAAGAGAATAATGACTGACCAGCTTGCTATGGTTGTGCTCGAACGTTTTAGCTCTGTCAAGTTGCCCAACTAATGAATCACGATGTCCTGGCATTTCATAGCTGGTATGCACTCAAGCTTAAGCGGCCAGCATGTTTTGTTAGGAAGTGTTGCATCAGGGGCAAAAGTCAAGGATATGGAACCATTGAAGAAATTATGAATAAGCAGTCTCCAAGCATCAAAACAGTGCAACAGTGTTCACATTTGGAGATAATGGTTGGTCTGGTACCTTCGGTGCCTAGAATTTCATCTGGTGTCCTGTTACAAGACAAGAGAAGACAGGAAAACTTAGTAACATACAAAAAGGGGAAAAACAGAACAAAACAAAAATAGAGATTATGAACATTAGCCACATCAAAAGGTATAGTTATAAGTGGTTTAGACGAGCCCTTGGAAAGGGGTCTTTCCTCCTACAATATTTGGCGCCTTTTTTTTTCTTCTCCAAAGTATTTAGGTAGAGCAAAACAGGAAAGGCAATTGAGGAATTGCATTCTGCCTACCCTTTCAAAGGCGAATAGAGCATTCAAGAAAGGCAGTCACTTACTAACTAAAACACAGAGAAAGGAGAGATCCTGCTGAAACAGCCTAGACAGTAGTCCATATAAATACTGCAAAAAATGAACAAATAATTAAAATAGAAAAGGAAAAGAAAAGAATTCTATCTAATGCAAAAGAAATGAACCAAAACGAAAGGAGTATAACTTCCAAGTTTCTTCAGAAAGCAGCAAGTTGAGGTTGTTATCCAACCCATGTCCAATAACCAAGGAAATAAAGAAAAATTACGTTCAAAACATATAAAGTCTTTCAGTACTATTGCATACACGCAGCGCTCATAAAACAATTATTAGTATAAAAGAAATTTATTAGTTGTAAGAACAGCTTGACTATAGAAATATATCCATCCAAGTTATTCTGATATTTAAAAATTTAATTATCTGCTTTCTTTGTACGGGATGCGCAACTAAGACTTAAAACACAGCTTTAAAGGATTATGAATGGGGGACTACCAAGTACCAAAGACAAAAATGATAAGCAAATTGTTTGGCAGTAAATCAAAACTAAGAGATGAATACGGCATCTTCACCTTGAGTTTGGACTATTAAAGATTTCTGTTGGCAGACATTATTAAGGTGAAGCCTTCCACCTCAATAATTACTGGCTCAAACTTGTACCTATCTTCTTTACTTGTATCCAGCCAAAAATCCCACCAGCAGGCAAAGCATGATCCCTTTGACGTTCAAAAAAATCCAAAAGTGAACAAAACACAATATGATCACTACAAAACGAACGCTCATTTCTTTCACCAAAGATTATTTCCAGAGCCCATAAATTATAATCCCAGCGATTCTTAGCAGCCAATGGCCTATCCAAGCAGAAATTCTGATGTCCCAACTGGGACATGTTTCTTTTATAATATAAAGTAGGCCAAACGAGATTCCATCTTTCAAGAGCAGAAGCTACCTTTCTGTCACGAAAACTGAGCATAGGTGATGGTCTGACACTCTGAGTTACTTTGTTTACCAAAATTGTAAACCAAGATATTCCATGTCACATCATTAGGTACAAAGCCATTCTCAACACCTCTATAGAGAAGAAAACACGCATCATCAAATGCTCCCTCTCTGCAGAGCCAGCAAATCAGAGTGTTATATGTAATAGAATCAGGTTGTATTCCTTCAGCCTGCAATTTCTCAAAGAGATTCAAAGCCTCTTGAATGCGTCCGCTCTTGCATAAACCATTAATTAGGCTATTGTAAGTGACTATGTCTGGCGAGAAACCTCGATGAATCATGTCTCTCATAAACTCTAGTGCATTATGTACTTTGCCAGCTGTACAGAAGCCATTGATCAGAATATTACAAGTGATAATGCTGGGGGTTAGCCCCTTCCTGATCATTTCTTCAAACAAACCCAATCCCTTCTCAACAGCCCCAGTTTTGCAAAGTGCCTTTATTAGACCATTGTAAGTGATTTCATCAAGAGGGCATCCTCTAAATAACATATCATTTACAAGCTTAAGGGCTTCTTGGATTTTACCTCTCCTCAAAAAAGCATGAATCAATGTGTTGAAAGTTACACTGTTAGCAATAACACCCTCTAAAACCATATCGCGGTAAAGAGCCAAAGCATCCTCCATCTCATCAACCCTGCACAGACCAAATATTAAGGAATTAAAAGTAAATATGTCAGGCTTGCATCCTTTACTTGACATTTCACCAAACATGTCCAGGGCTTCATGAACCTTTCCATGCTTGCACAAGGCAGATATTAGGGCATTGTATCCCACTGTATTCAGACTAAGTCCCTTAGTTAACATCTCACGTAAAATAAGACCAGCTTCCTCTAGTTGGCCTTTCTTGCAGAACCCATCAATCAAAATTGTATATGTATTTAAGTTGGGCTTGCACCCCTTAGCATCCATGTCATTAACCAATTCAAGAGCAGAACCAAAAAGCCCCTTCTTGCAAAGGCCATTAACAAGTGTGCTAAATGTGAAAACATCAGGAACATAGCCATTGTTTATCATCTTGTCATACACAAAAGTTGTGGCTTCATTCAATCTTCCATTCCTCACAAATCCATTAACCAGTGTATTGAAATGCACAACATTTGGACCAGGGACTTTGCTCAGCAATGCCTGAGCTTCATCGATTCGACCTGTTTTACACAATCCATTTATTAGGTATCCATAAGTCATGTCATTAGGGGTAAATCCCTTGAGAATCATCCGGTCAACCAATTTTGCTCCCTCAAGAACTCGATTGAGCCTACAGAAACCATAAATAACAGTATTGAAGGTATTGACATCAGGCGGGCAACCCATCAAGAACATTTCCTCCAAAAGTTTCAAGGCCTCGTCGACTCTATCTCTCTTGGAAAGTGCATCTATCAAAGTCTGGTAAATCATCGAATTTGGCACACAACCATGTTTAGTCATGTCCCTAAGCAGCAAGCAGGCATTATCCACCTCATTAACCATTGAAAGTGCTTTCATCACCAGCCCAAATGTATAATCATTTGGCGAAACACCCTTACTCAACATGTCATAGAAAACATTGGATGCAACACTAGGACAATTACCAACTACTAATACATCCAACACAACATTATACGACCTAAAACTTGGTTCACAACAATAAACACCCTTCATATCCAATAACAACCTGGTAGCTTGTCCAGGCAAACCAGCTCTTCCATAATATTTCATAATCAAAATAAAAAGGGACTCTCTAAAAACAATCCCCTCCTCTTTCATTTGCAATAACAACCTATCTATAACCTTAAAACCCGCAGCCGCCCCAAGCTTATCAATCAACAAATAGTACACACTAAATGAGTGACAATAGCCCTTTTGGGCACCAGCCCACTTGAATATCTCCATTGAAGTTTCCACATCGAGTGGCAATTCAAGAAGTTTACAAAGTTGAAATGGTGTAATCTTATTGAAAGATCTTCTAAGTTCTTTAAGGTCAAATGGCTTGAGTAATCTTTCCCATTCAGTCTCATGTGCCGACTCATTATCTTTTGAGTTAAAACCACTGAATTTTCTAACAAATCCAGATGGAAAAGGTGGTAAAGACTGGGTTTTGATAAAAATTTGAAGGGTTTTGCTCACAGGGGCGAGCTTTGGTCCCTTCAACATTAGTGAACAAGAAAAACTAGCATAGGCTTTTAAAGACAACTAATAAAGATAGCCCTTTGAGAATAGTAACTGAGCATCACGTACCTTGATAGAAAGACAAGAAGGGAGAAAACAAGATCAAATGATGTTCTGTTTCTGAGACAGAAGCTGAAGTAGAACTAGGAAACATAGATGGAGCCAAATTTTCACCCGAGCTATCGGTCTTTAAGTGACAGAGGAGGTGGGTGGGTTTTTAGCCCTGGCCTATATGTTCTTCTGGGCCTAAGCTTCACCATTTTAGGTCTTCCTTGAAAATCTTCAAATTTGGAATTCTGAAAAATTATTAGGTATTTCATCGATAACCATAGATATAAAATCTAAACCTGTACATTACCTGATTTATGTTTAGTTCATGGGTTAGAAAGATTAATTTAAATTAACTGAGTTAATTCAAATGATTTTATTTTAAGATTTTAAAAAAAAAAACTGAAAATAGTATTATTTTAATTTTTTATTAAAATCAAATTAGATTGATAGTATCACGGATTAACTTATCTAGTTAACTGGGTCGGCTCTCACATAGCACAACGTGAAACTCGTACCAACATATTTTTAAATTTTTTTCTTGTTAATAATTTTTTTTTAATATTTAGCATAGGCAGAACAATTTACTTGATTTCTAATCGAGGTAAGGGGCATTGGTTACAATGATTTGCATGGCAGATTCGAGTAAGAAATGAGCAGACTTCTGTTAAAGATATCAGTGACAGTGATGGACACCTTAGCTTGGTCCTTGTCCATACTTCAAAAGGCAACTTGCCATCCTAAATAATGCACTTGGTCATTCCATACGTTTTCATTATCCACATAAAGTAGTAACAAAAACATTTGTGGCTTGAAGCCTTTTTTTTTCCCGATTGCAAATGTTCAAGATCCCACATTCATCACAGTACAAATTTTCCCCTTTCAAAAGATCTAAGCTATATGTACAATCCTGCAGGGGGAACATGATAGATTAACAATTCAGTTTTGAACATATTTGCAGCAACCAGCAGCACAGTAGCGGAATCAGAGTATGGTGATGGTAAGAATAGATGAGCTACACACAAGAGCTACACTGAACCTTCTGCGATCCCAGGACCATTCTTGCAGCTTCAACTGCAACTTGTCCGCTGACATAGTGCTGGCGACATACAGGCATATAAACATCAGCCCCACCAATCAGTTCTGTCTGTGTCTCCTCTGTCTTTCTTAAGGTGAAGAAAGCACTTCTTCCACAAATCTCACACCGAGCGCTTAACTTAGTTACCGAATCAGCAAGGGGAATTATATCAAGTACAGAACCAAAACTCCTCCTGAGAATATTTTATTCCAAGGTCAAAAGGGACTTCATTGAATTTGAGAAGAAGGTTATAGTTTATGAAGTTGTGAAACACATGATTAATAAAGTAATGGGCAAGAATTCTGGAGAAAACCACAAAATCATTGAAACAAAGTGGTTGGCTTGAAATATACCTCAGATAGTCACCATCCAGGCCAGCAACTATTACAGTTTTGCCATCATGATCAGCAACTTCACGGCAGAAATCATACAAGTCTTCAAAGAACTGTGCTTCATCAATACCGATCACATCTAGCTGTCATCAAGTAGCAGTTGTGAGTCTTTATTACCAAGTTTACTTGCAAAAAGCTTGCAAAATGTAAATGCTCAATCATCCAGTGTTCAAGTATTTTCCAGTGTACATCTTCCAAAAGCAATTCACCTTTCATTTTAAAGACAAGAACTAAAATTTGAAAAGGATGTACAGGAAACTGACTGCTTAGCATTCATACATTAGAGTTCAGACAAGTTACTTAATAAACGCCATGGCAACATTCTATACAAGACAAATCACCAGATTTTGACATTGAGATACCTGGTCATAAGCATCCTGACCGAATTTCTGTCTGAATGATGACAAATTGGGCAGCGCACAACATGGCAATTTGACCCCGTCATGTGTCGCTACTGAATCCAATCCATATCTATTATCCTTGTTTGATTTTATAATTGCTACGTTTCTGCATGACAGGTAGAAAAGGAGAATGAATAACAAAACAACAATTCTGTTGATAATATGACGTTGTTTAATTCCCCATGGGACTCTACTTTAAACCATCTCACCAAAAGTTGTTAATTGGCAAGTCCTAAATTCCAAACACTGTTGGATATATGTGTAATCTCCTTGCTAAAATTTCAATTTTAAGTATCTCAACAGAATCTTTTTATTTATTTATTGACCAGCATCAGGACAGAATCTTAATTTGTAATGAAAACCAATTCTGAATTCTTCAAGCCCCTTTTGCACATATCCAGAAACCTGTGTATTCCAAGAAATCAAGCTTTTATCCATCAATGTATCGAACAACACACGCATGATCTTCAAATCCCCAGATTTGGCATACAATATTGTCAATTTAGTCTTCAGATAGTTGTTTGGAACAAACCCAGCAACAGCCATTTGTGCATGGATTCTTCTCCCCTGGTACATTTTCCTGAAAATGCATTCTTGAAACATGAGAGCACAGCTCCCACGGTCCAGTTCCAGCCCCAATTGCCATAATAGCCACATGGCTTCATTCATTCTCCCTGTTATACAAAGAAACTTTAATGTTTTCTCCAATTCACGCAAATTCCTAGCCTGAAAGCTGGCAATGTCTACCCATGATAATCACACTCCTTCAATCCAAAAAACATTGTCAAACTCCCACCTTTTAAAGTTCAAACTACACCATCAATCCATCTGTAATCTATCATACTAAAATCAAGTCCATAATGTACAATAACATGCTTGTTTCACTTTGTCTAATATGTGTCTCAAGACAGCTACTATATCAACAATAAAACTAAAATATGAAGCCAAACCGAACAAAAAATAAAAGAAACCCAAAAATCCAACATCACACAAACAACAAAATCAAATTCTAACAAAAACCCAGATCATAAAAACACAAAAATATGCCAAGGAACAGAAAATCAAACCTGCCATCATTGATTTCAGCTTGAACACGGTGAAGAAGAGTGGTAGTTTTGCCAGCAAACATAGGGCCAACAATCACATGAATCTCACCAGAAGAAGTAGAAAGAGAGGATTTTGAATGGACACACCGAGTCTGAATTAGAAAATTTGAAGGCTCAAATGAAATCATAACGCGTTTTAGAGGCGAAGAAGAAATGGGGTTTTGAGTTTTCGAGAAAAGATTGGATTTTGAAGCTAAAGAGAAGAGATTGGAAGCTAAAGGTGTGGCCTTTATTGACATAGATGAGAATAAGACTGTTGGGGTGATTAGTGACCTCATTCTTGAAATAGTAATTGTTTTGTGATTTTCATGGTTGTGCTAAATTTAGGGTTTAAGGGTTTCAGAGAGACAGGTTCTAAGCTTTCTGCTGTGTGTGTGTGTGTGTGTGTGTGAGAGAGAGAGAGAGAGAGAGAGAGCCGTAATAATGTTTTGCTTATTTTTGTAGCGTTCGAGGTTTCGAGTAGTGTGGTGTCGTGTGTTTTTTTTTCACCAAATGATCATCAGTGTCTCGGACCCAATTCTTTCTCACTTTTCTTTTTTTTATCGGATGGTAAACATATCCATGGTTATCAAATCCGATTTGAGTTTGACCGGCTCAAGATTCATGGATTCTTTTGGAGGGTGGTTACATTATATTTTTAAAAAAATTTAAATTTTATTTTTTAAAAAGTTTCAAATTAATATTTTTTTAGTATTTTTTTATTGTTTTGATGTGTTGATATAAAAAATAAAAATATATATAAAAAAATCATTTTAAAAAATTTGAATTTTATTTTTGAAAAGGTTTCAAATTAATATTTTTAGTGTTTTTTTTATTATTTTGATGTGTTAATATCAAAAATAAAAAAAAATATTATTTTAATATATTTTTAAGTGAAAAACACTTTAAAAAACATCATGCACCACAATCTCAAACATAATCTTAAATAGGAGGGTTACTAGTAACCTGGTCAAAGTTTAGGTTACAAGCTTTGTTTAGTTAATATAGGTTAACTCTAGAATAATATCAACTTTTTTTAACTAAAATTATATTATTTTAAATTAAAAATTTTTAAAAATATATTAAAATTAACTTAATCGAGTTTAATTAGTTCAAATTTTCTAACCAAATTAAAATACAACTCATCTTGATTCGAGATTTGAGTTAATGAGTTACTTAGTGAATCCACTCTATTTAATAACTACTAGTATATTGGCCTGCGCTTTGTAGCGGATAAATATTTTTTTTAATATAAAAAATTATTAATAGTATAAAGAATATTTTAAGTGTTTTGGATCTAGTAGTTATGCTAGACTCAAGAGTCTTGAGTCTGACACCCAAGTAATTTGAGTTTTACTTGTTTGCCAGACCCAAGTAAATATAAGTCCAACGCAGCTTTTTAAATTTAAAAATAATAAAATCAATGTCAAGCCCACGAGTCTGGGCATTGCCGCTAAACCCAAGTTGCCTTGGTATGTTCTGGTTGCTAGGGGCAGGTGCTTGGGTCAAACCACACCCAGGCATTGAGTTAAAAAAAATATAGTTAAAAAAGAGAGAAAAAAAAAAAGAAAAGATAGAATTTTTATTGAAAGAATAATAAATTCTTAAACATATAAGAAAAAATGAAATATTTCAATGGGAATATATGATTTGAATTTTTAGACCTAAAACGTTAAATTAAATTTTTATGATCATTTGTTGTTTATAAATAATTTTTGAACTTAGATTTCTATTCAAAATACTTCAAAGATAGTTTAAATTTTTTTTTTATATAAAAAAATTATAAGTCTCAACATTTTAATTATCACATGTTCAGACCCAAGTCGCTTGGATCTCAAATGGTTGCTAGGCCCAGGCGCTTAGGTCATGCCAGACCCAAATATCAAGTTTTTTTTTTTAAAAAAAAAAGAAAAGATAGAATTTCTATTGAAGGAATGGTAAATTCATAAACATAAAAAATAAATTATTTCAATAGGAAGATATGATTTGAATAGATTTAAAACGTTAAATTAGATTTTTATGATGATTTGTTGTTTATAAATAATTTTTGAACTTAGATTTTTGTTTAGGATACTTCAAAAATAGTTTAAATATATTTTTTAGAAAAAAAATTATAAGTCTCGGCATTTTAATTATCACCTGTTCAGACTAAAGTTGCTTATGTCTAGCATAGCTACCAGACCCAAGGCTTTTGGGTCTGACATGGCTGCCAAATCCAGGCGTGCGGTTTGTTAGACCCGACTCGCGAGTTTGGCATGGACCCAAGCATCGTGGGTCTGGTAAACCATGTCAAACTCAAGGTGTGTTGGTTTAGCCTTGGGTCTGACAGCCATATCTGACTCGAGATGCTTAGGTCTAATAGTCACGTCAGACTCAACGTAGCCATGTTAGATCCAACGTGCTTAGGTACGACACACATGTTTGATCTAACAAATAACAGACAAAAATGACAATTATGCATTTTAGTTGTTAGGGGAGAGAAAATAAAGAAAAAACACAAACAATCAATCACTGACAGCAAACCAATGATTATCTGTCTATACGCGTCATACCATGTGGAGCGAGCACAACTATGTGTCCAGTAAGATGACGGATGACCAGATTTGACCATAAGAAAACATCACACGGGCTTTCTTAATGACACGAACGTCATCCACTCGCTGGAAATGAAAAGAAAATCAAAAGAATTATCTCACAAAAAAATTTAAAAATAAAACTACTATTATAATCTATAATAAAATATCTTTTAATCTACAATTATTTTTTAACAACGTTTTAACTTTTATTATAATAACCAAGGTACCAACTTCAAACGAGTTGATGCATCAAATAAACACAGTTAGTTTTTCCGAATAATATTACAATATTATTTTTATATTGATTTGATGTTTTAAAAGAATAATAATTTTTAACATGAAATTCATAGTTCAAGATTAACACGTCATTTAACTACCGGATCAATCTCTTTATCTTAAATTCGCTGGTCAGGAATTGAATGTTTAGAAATTCATTGGGTTTTCTTTGCATTCATGCAAGGTATGATCTGGGCCATCCATCAACATTTAGCATTTTCAACATTAAATGTTGATGTTCTTATTGCTAATTTTGTTTTTAATTAACCAAGTATTATTTAGGGTGGGATGTGATCCAAGTTTTTTTTTTATCTTTCTTGCTAAGAGCACCACAATGTTATTTACAATGTTATTTTAAATTGACATATATTAACTTATCTACCTTGTGATTTGAACCTTGAATCAAGTTATATACCAGGTTGAGTTTTATAATTATGACTTGAGCAGTATAATTAACAAAGTAAAAAAATATTAAATTTAGAAACAAGTGATGTGAAGTGCTTGATCATATGGTTAAACAACCACAAATAAAGTAGATAACAATTCGAAAAATAAAAAAACGAGGTTTAATAGAGCCTTGACCTAGAGGTAACCTTGTATCTAAGAACCAAATGTATTGGAAAAAGACTATACTGAGATAACCTTGTATTTAAGAATCCTAAGTATCTGAATGATGTCACGAAGCCAGTTAATCTTCGATAAGTCAGTGTACGATCTTTATCCCTGCAAATAAAGGTTGTTCTGCCACAAACAAACAAAAAAAAACTCATGTTTATTTTTCAAATTGATATTGAAATTTGCAGCAAAAAAACATAATATAGTCTCTTCTAACTAACTCTAATGGATTCTTTTTTGGCTTCAAGTTAATGATCATAAACTAGTAATTAATTAACATTAGTCTGATAATAAAATAAGCCCCTAAACAATAACTAATGGGCTAGAACAAATCTAAATTAAAAAATAATTATTTAACATTAAATAAATAAATAAAATGGGATAATAAAAACAAAGTTTTTATGCCAAAATTCCTTCATGTAACTTGAGTCTCTAATTTTTATATATTCTTGATAGATTTTCAATCTCGACTTCAAACATGTTGTTCTCTCTTGTCTAGATGAATTATGAGGCTTACCATATATGATTGGAAAACCTGAAATGTCTAGTTTCTAGACCAATCTAGATCGCAACAAAATTCCACATGTAGCTTCATATATGTCCCAAACATTACATAGAGATCTAGTTTGACAGAATTGACAAGATTTGTCTAGTAACTTCAACTTCTAAAATAATATGTTTATGAACTTTATTTGACCTGACAATTTACCAAAATATAGTTACATGTGTCTAATATGTCCTTGTAAAATTTCAGTTAGTTTCGATGTACAGTTTAAGAGATATATTTGATCACGCAAAATTAATCAGTAAATATTTTAAAGTAAAATTTAAACAAGATGGAGTTTGTATCAACAAGGTTTTATGTATTAATTTGATCTTCTTTAAAAATGAACCAAAAAAAAAAATACATAACACATTAAATTTTTTTCATTGTTGTCAATTACCCTTTCCCCCCTAAAATCAGATCACCTTTTGGTTTCACTTTTCCCTTTCCCTCTGTGGAGACTTTTCAAAGAGATAGCAGAGCTCTTTCATTATATCATCTGGTCCACCATGATAGCAACAAACCAAACATGAGAGATTGGGATTTGGTAGTTTCACATCGATGCTAATAATGCAAACTTGTATTTCTTTGCCATTAATTTCATTGTAAATATAGTTCAAACCTTTCCCATTTATGTTTGGTCTATTTTGCGAACCCTAAGCACAAATTATAGGGTAAATCATGCATGTTTCTATTAGTTTGTATATCTAGCTGAATCAAACCCTCTACTTTAAATTTGATCAAATCAATCCCTGATTTACCCATAAAAGGCAATTTGAGATTATCCAACAAGAAATAGGTGGCATAAATGGCATGAATTTGCTGTTTAGTTAGCAATGGAGTTGGAGAAAAGGGTTTAAATCACCTCAAATTATAAGTAGAGATTGACTTTGTCAAATTAAAAGTAAAGATATCGGTTGGACCGAACAAGGGATTATATATTTAAAATCAATTTTAATTGAATAAACGATCCTGAAAACTTATCCTATCTTAGTCCTTTTTATAACATCTACAACTTAGAGTTTCAAGTATTTATCCAAAAAAAAATAAAAAATCATTTCATGTATCCGAGATTTGCCCAAGATTGTCTTGTCCATTGCCTCTCAATTGATGGCTCTTTAGCACCAAAGTAAATAAATGTTGATTAAGATTTTCAACCTCGGCGTTCCTTTATTATCCATATTAGGTAAAACAGTAAGGAATTAAACCCAAGTTCTTGGAAATTGCAAGTGATTAGATCACTAGATGCACAATCTTTCTACCTATAACCGATAGCAGTATGTAATATATATATATATGAGTTGTGGTGCTGGAAATGCTAAACATAATCAATGGCTCGGGAGGTGATTTTTTATTGTGATATTCTTGATCAAGGAAAAAGGCAAGTGGAGGGGTAAGGCAATGGAATTGTAATCCAATGACATCATGCATGTGCACCAATCCTCTCTCTCTCTCTCTCTCTCTCTCTCTCTCTCTATCTATCTATATATATATATATATATATAGGCTGTAGGCACCAAGTGAGTATTAATGTTGATGCATCTATGTGTTGTGTTCTTTGGATGAGTGGGAAGACAAGGGATCCCTTCTGTCTTTCACACATCTCCAGCTTTATCGAATATTATAATTAAAAGTTGTGCCCAAAGTTGTTTTCATGAAATAAGAAAGAAATAGCCATCTTATCTATTGAAACATTCATTCTAAGCTTCACTTATCAACTCATGGACATATTCAAGGTCACTTCATATATATATATATATATATATATATATATATATATATATTATAATTTCTTCCAAGAACATGCAATTAATGGGGGTTAGGATGAATAGTTCAAACCCTTGACTCTGCATCAAACAATCCTTTTACGTGGAACAAAACAGCCATATTTGATGTTTCTT
>Ga0325410_1001406_pt1 | contig 26602 bp, 21 predicted proteins | sample PopdelMetagenome_16_FD_206182 | JGI IMG/M metagenome (GOLD analysis project Ga0325410, IMG submission 206182) | Populus deltoides microbial communities from Bellville, Georgia, United States - Xylem-PdIQD-R3 | ecosystem: Host-associated > Plants > Phyllosphere > Stem > Wood/Secondary xylem...
AAAAAAACTCGACTTTTGATAAATTCTAAATGTTGATAATTTTAAATTGTTCTAAAAATAAGCTAGAAGACACTATGTATAGTAGTCTAAGATCTGAATCTGAATCTCTTAAATTCATATTGAAAGTTATAATACAACTAATATATAATCCAACTAATTCCTTACGAAAATTATACAATAAAAATCATTTGATATGCGTCCGGTGTCGATTATAACTTGCTTGATAAAAAAATTGGATGCACATCACACTTCTTTACAATAGTATAATCGCCTGGCTTGACAGACACTTCCAATTCGTCTCCACCTTCTACTGCACCTTGAATCCTGCTAAATGGGATATAGATCACCCAAGAATGATCTTTATGCTCTGCAGAAATGTCCAAGTATGGTCGTGTATAAAACAATTCATCATCATCTTTCTTTTTTCTGATAGAAGCAGAACAAAGAGAGTACCACCTCCTCCATCTGCCTTTTTCAGTGGCTCCGTAGACAGTCCAGACAATTATTCCTGGACTTAAACCAGCTGAAATGGGTGGTATACGAAATGTTGAGGAAGATCGATCTCTTTGATATTGGATAAACCAACGCGGTACATCGCTACCCGGGAGAACAACGTCTGGAAGCTTTCCCTTGGACAAAACCTGAAGAAGAATCTCCTTAAAATTGTTTGACAAATTGTCACAGTTTTCCATGCGAATGACTGGTTTGTTTTCTACACTCTCCAAGCCTTGAATCTCAGCTAGTTTTCCACAGCCACCCAGTAAAAGATCCGGCGCTGTTTTTGACTGAATTGACACCTTTTCCAATGATCCGCAATAACGTGCCACCAAAGCTCTTAAACTCGAGGGGATATCTGAGATAAACAGAAGATTTCGACACCTTGACAGGTCCAGTTTCTCTAGCTTCGCAAGGTTGCCAATGCCGGCAGGCAACTCGGAGAAAGGATTTCCTGCCAAATTCAGATCCTGGAGAGAGAACAAACTCCCAAGATTGATGGAAATATCATTGTTAGATAAATCGCGACAACTAATATCGAGTGTTGTCAATGAGCTTAAACCAGATAGGGAGAGTGGCAGGAAAGGTTGTTGCTCGATAACAAGCTCTTCTTCTTCCGAGTAAGACGATGACTGCGGAACCTCAACAACACGAACTCGGAGTCCACACACCAATAACTTTTTGAGCTTCTTCAAAATTCCAATGGAAGAGGGTAGATTCTGAACATCGGTTCCATCTAATAGAAGATCAGTTAAGACTTTCATATTACCCAATTGCTCTGGCAATTTCTCAAGCCTGAAGCAGCCCTCGAGGTTCTTAGTTTCAAGAGATTTCAAATGGGAAATGCTTTCTGGAAGATTCTTTAGCCTCCCACATCCCTTTAAATTCAAGAAAACAAGTTTTTTCAATTCCCCAACAGATTGCTGGATATCAGCTAAACTTGTGCAATTTTCTAGAATTAGTCTCTCCAAACTAGGGAGTCCAGAGAAGTTTGGTGTTTTAGCAAAGAACCTAGAATTGCTGAGATCGATGACTTTCAGATTGTTGAGACACTGTCGAAGCCAGAAGAAAAAACAAATTCGAAGTAAGCAAGGGAATAGAAACATAAGTTCCGCTAATACGAACTATTTTATGGAAACAAAAGACTTATCATCTGCTTCATACCTTGGTCTCCTCCTTCCAGAGTTCTCTGATGTTGGTGTACTGCATGTCAAGAACAACTAGGCTGTCTAATCGAAATTTGTGTGGTAAGGTTTCTAAAGAGAATCTATGCCAGCAAAGCCATATCAATGCCTTGGAAATATGTTCGTAGTGTCCGCGGACTTGTCCTCCACTGAATTTGAGCAACTGCAAAGATGTCATTGGCGCAAATGATGTGCTTGGAACATCTTTTAATGCTTGAGCGTCTAGCACCATACCCTCCACTACCTCTGTGCCCTAAAAAACAACAAGAATTAAACAGGTAACAATAGTTTATTATCATTGGAAAGCTTCTGTAGAAAAAGTTTTCATCAAATGTTGCCTAAATGAAGAACAATTAGTTATTACCGAACAATATTCATCGAGTACAGCCATTTTATCCTCGCGATGCCAAAGTCTGCTACGCTTTTCGGGATGGTTTGGAGCCATTTGATGAATGATCTCCCTTCCCATGTCTCGTAAGAGATTATCCATCTGTAACTCATTCTCACTGTTGACTGTTAGAAGGGATCTTTCCCTGAGAATATCAAAACCCATTTCTGGATAAAAACCACGACCATCGAGTATTTTTCTCACGTTATCTTTATCCATACCATTAAAGAAACACGCAATATCAAGGAACATACCCTTCACTTCACCATCCAAATCACCCAAACTAGTTATAAGTTGCCTCTGAATTTGACGTGGAAGATGTTTTTGCAATTTCTGTACAAAACTTCTCCAGTGAGTGATGCTTCTTTTAAACAAATTAGAGCCTAGGACTTCAAGAGCCAATGGAACTCCACCAACATAATAACTACAACTTCAGACAGCTCAACATATTCTTTCATTGGATGGGGCTTCTTAAAGGCATGACAACTGAAAAGTTGAAGACACTCATCATTGTTCAGTCCTTTGGCGTGATATTTTTTTTCCACTTCAAGTCGTGTGAGTAAACGTTCATCTCTAGTTGTAATTACGATTCTACTTCCAGGACCAAACCAGTCTCGCTCTCCTGCCAATGCACGTGAATGTTTCAATTGATCAACATCGTCGAGAATAACAAGTACCCTTTTACGACAAAATTGGCTTTTGATGCGATTGATCCCTTCATCTTCATCATCGTGAAGCCAAATATATCCCTTCAAAATATCACGAAGAAGCTGTTTTTGTAATTGAAGTAGACCTCGGTGTTGATCTAACCTTTCTCTGATATTCTAAAGGCAACTACTTCCTTCAAATTTGTGACAAACTTGGTTAAAAACAGCTTTCGCTATGGTTGTCTTGCCTATTCCTGGCATCCCATAGATTCCCACAATTCGAACTTCATTTGTACCAACACACAACATGGAAATGATATCTTTGACTTGAGAATCAATACCTACTGGATATGTGGCAACTTTCATGTATCTGGGATTCAATTTACTTAGAACTTCTTCGACAATCATTTGAATTAATTTTGATTCATGCCTGTGCATAGTAAAAGAAAGTCATCACTCATCAATGAAACATAAGCTGATTAATTTGGCAATAAGATGGTGAATATGGTGCTAGTTTAAATTACAAAACGTAATTGGAGTAAAAGTTATAAGCATCTGCGATCGATGTAGGGAAAGGAAAGAAGTACCCATTTGCGATACTGTGAAGATCAAACCCAGATAATGTTCCAGCCTCCTCAAGAGCTTTTCTCCACTTTTGGACCTTCTCCATTTCTTCTTTAAAACGTTCTTCATGTCTATCAAAGGCTTCAGCAAAACTCCTTTTCTGTTTTCTAACATCAGAAGGATCAATATCAAAGAAAACTGGTAGAACAATCTGACGAGCTGTTTGTCTGCAATCAAGAATCTTTGCAACTTCATCAAGACATCAAGTGGAGAAAGCATAGCCCTTAGAGAAAACCACTATAGAAATCAAGGATTCTTGAATTGCTTTGAGGAGGTGTGAGGAGATTTCTTCTCCTTTACGAAGTTCGTTATCATCTCGAAATGTATGGATTCCTGCATTTTGTAAAGCAGTGTAAAGATGATCCGTAAAATTCTTGCGAGTATCTTCACCTCTAAAACTTAGAAACACATCATAATGCCATCCAAGTCTAGAGGAAGAGGAAGAGGAAGAAGAAGAAGAAGAAGACATGAGCATCTAGCAGTGGTTTCTGCAGGTCAGAGATAGAGATGGGGCAGTGTGGTTGCTTGTTACTGGTGTGGAAGAGAGAGACACCGACGATGGTGATGATTCGATCGTTCTGAGGTTGCTGGTTTGGCCTGAAAGGGAGCTGACGCTGTGTTTTAGAGTGTGTTAGTCTTATGGTAATAAAAAGAAGCAGTGGCGGAATTAGGCTATAATTTTAGAGTGTGTTAGTCTTATGGCCTGAAAGGGAGCTCTGATACATCTATAAATTTGTTTTCCTATAGTTGTTACACAAACAAGACAGTAGAGCAGAAACCATATGCTCCTGATTATATTTAAGCTAATGTGGTTCCATATTCAGAAGTTATGAATACAGAGAACTTATCAAATGAATTATGTACATTATAAAATTACAGCCAGTTTAATAAAATAATAAAAGTAAGATTTTAATGTTGTATTGTTGTAAATGTAATTTATTAATAATTCAATGCACCATAATGAAATTCAAAACTATAAAAGAATATTCATCATTTTATTATCAAAATCGTTTTCAAAAGTTGTTTTAATAAAAAACTTGACTATCAGGGGTTAGCAAATGGTGGTTTGTTAGTTAATAATAATACTAAAAAATGACGTGAAAGTGGGAGATCTGAAGCTCATATGGTAGCTTCCACAATGTAAACAAAGGCACTATTAATTAAATGTGGCTCGCTTATAACCTAGCAATTTATTAATTAATAATTTAACTTGAATTAAATTTTAAATTAAACTTTAACTGGTTCAATTCAATTTACTTTATAGGTAAACCGGAGAATTAATCAACCCGATCAAGATTAGATTAGATTTTTATTTTTTAAAAAAATAAAGTTGTTTTATTTTTTTCAAAAAATAAAACAATACTTTAATTTAATCAACCTGGTCAGCCATAAATTCTTATGGTTTTTTTTTTTAATTCAATACCTTATTTGGCTTTAAAAATCATAGTTTAGAGTCTTTAGTGTTTGGTAACAAACAGAAGCAGTAGAACACAAATAAGATGCACCATAATTATTTTGATACCAATGTAGCTTTCTCGAATAAATTATGGTTGCATTGTTATATTTATAATGTATTAATAATTCAATCATTTTATTATCAACATTATTTTAAAAGTTATTTTAACCAAACATTTTTAAACTACTTTTTATTCAACAATAATTTTAATCAAATAAATATTTCAAATCAACTAATCATAATTAAAAATGATTTTTCAAACTGCAATATTAAAAACTATCCCAACATAAACACCCTTTTAAATTGGTGAGGGGGTGCAGTGTTCATTCTTAAAAAACTTTAAATCATTACAACCTTGACTTCCAAGGTTTAAAATAGCTAGCATTTGAACTAATCATACTAAAAAATGACGTGAAAGTGGGAGATGCAGAACTCATCTGGTAGCTTCCACAATGTAAAAACAGCATAAGAATATATTATTAAATCTCGATAAATCTCGGAATCAACCCAGTTACTAATTTATTCTTATGTTGTTAACAACATATATAAGAATATATTATGTTGTTAATAATTTGTGGAAGCAATTAATAAGAGCTTCCACAAATTATTAATTAAGTTGTTAATTAATAATTTAATGTGAATTAGATTTCAAACTAAACTAATTAAAAGGAGTTCATCGGTGCAATCCAGTTAACTTTATGGGTAAATTGGAAAACTGGTCACCTGATCAAGACTAATTTGATTTTAAAATGTTTTTAAGCAATGTTTTATTAAAACAAAAACGACTTTAAACAATATTATTTTTTTTAATTGAGCTAGATAAACCATATATTCTTATGGTTTTTTTATTTTATTTTAGTACCTTATTTGGTTAATTTTAAATATCAAAAGTTAGAGTCCAACATGCGAGGTGATTTCCAAGAACGAACCAAACTCTATAGGCCGTGGGAGGAGGACAATCCTCAAGGTAAAAATCATTTAGTGATGCATGGCATACCTGATATCGCGGCGATCTTAAAATTTTTCATGGAAAGAACAGATTTCTGGTGTAGAAGATCAAGTAATGGTTACTGAATTCAAGGGTGAAGATACTGATCCACCCGTGAATGCAGTAACAAGAATTGCAGAATATCAGGACTCCGATCCACCAGTGATTGAAGCAGCAACAACTTATCCTCCGTGAATGCAACAGCAGATAAATGGCTGGAAGATATGATCATATGAATTCAAAATCTACAGTTGTTGCCAGCCACATCAATGTATACGTTAGAAGTTGTCACTGTATATATATATATATATAAGGATATGTACAAAATAGAAATAAGAGAGAAAGAGCGTAATTCTCATATAAACAATCAGTTTTTGTTATTCTTTATGGTATCAGAGCTCCAAAAGACTAACATCTAAATGTCTTCCTCAAATTCTCCTGCAACTCCACCCCATTCCTCTGTCATTTCCATGCCTTCTGTTGCTACTGTCAAACTCAACCATGACAACTTCCTTCTCTGGAAAGCACAGCTTATACCATATTTCAGAGGTCAAGATCTCTTTTTTTTTTATATAGATGGTAGCATTCCCAAACCACCTAAAATCATCTCTGTTACTCACCTTGAGACTTCTGTTGTCTTTGAACGTCTAAACCCAGCCTACTCTCAATGGATTCGTCAGGACAATCTTATTCTAAGTACTCTTATGACTTCTTTGTCAGAGCCAATACTTGCTTAGGTTGTCACTTATACATCGTCCAAGGCTGTATGGAATGCGTTGGATGACACCTTCTCCTCTCATTCTCGTACACGCATTCTACAAATCTGCACACAACTTGCAACTGAAACGAAAGGAAGCAAAACAGCCACCGATTACTTCCATTACATCAAAAGACTCACGGATGAATTGGCCGTTGCTGGATAACCACTGAATCATGATGATATTATAACATATATTCTTGTAGGACTCAGCCATGAATATGACAGCTTTGTGGCCTCCATATCAGCACGTACTGATGCCATTACCCTTGAGGAAATTTATTCTCTATTACTGACTTCTGAAGCGCGCCTGTCAAGACATCAACTTACCCCTGTCATCCAGCAACCTTCTGCTAATATTGCCTATCGACAATACAATCTTCCAAGGCGTGGTGGTTTTCATGACAGGGGGCGTGCTAGTCGTGGTGGTTATAATTCCAGCAATAAGAATCATGATCAACCAGCTGTTGTTTGCCAAATATGTGGTAAGATCGGACACTCTGCTAAGAAATGCTATTTTCGTTTTGATTTATCTTACCAGGAAGCATCTCCTCTACCAACAAAGCACGGTCTTGTCGCTATGCGTAGCAATTCAAACAATACGTGGGACTCTGCATGGCATGTAGATACAGGAGCCACACATCATTTTACCAATGATGCTAACACTTTGACTCTTCAGAAATCCGACTATGCTGGTGCAGACAGTGTGCAAGTTGGAAATGGCCAAGGTTTGCAAATCTCAAAAACTGGGACCTCTGAAATTTCCACTCCCTCTTCTACCTTTGTTCTTAATAACGTTCTTCTTGTTCCTGAAATACATAAAAATTTACTGTCAGTGCATCAGTTCTGTGTTGACAATAACATGTATTTTGAGTTTCACTCATATTATTTTCTTGTGAAGGATTACTCGGGGAATGTCCTTCATCGGGGTTATCTTCATGATGGACTCTATCAATTCACCAATAATTCCAGTCTTCCTCAAGCCTTTTCTTGTGTTCGTTCCTATGAGTGGCATTGTAGACTTGGCCATGCATCTACTCCAGTGGTCAATCAAGTGTTATCCCTCCTTTCTTTTCCCGTAGAGAAAAATAAAACACACAATGCATGCCTTGAATGTCAAATGGAAAAAAGCCATGATTTGCTTTTTAAAACTTCTACTTCTCTTTTGTTGCATCCTTTGGATTTAATTTTCACCGATGTGTGGGGACCTGCATCAATGCCTTCTACAACCGGTGCTAAATATTACGTTAGCTTTCTTGATGATTATTTCAAGTTTCTTTGGTTATTTCCTATTCAACTTAAATCTGATGTTGAACATGTCTTTTTATATTTTCAGACATATGTTGAAAAACAATTTGACAGGAAAATAAAAGCAATTCAATCAGACTGGGGTGGGGAGTATCGACGACTAAACACTTACTTTCACCAAAATGGTATTAATCATCGCCTAGCTTGCCCGCACACTCACCAACAAAATGGCTTTATTGAACGCAAACATCAACACATTGTCGAAGTTGGTTTAAGCTTGTAAGCTCATTCTCATTTACCTATGATATATTGGGAAGATGCTTTTCAAACCGCTACCTATATCATAAACAGACTTCCAACACCTGTTTTACACCGCAAATCCCCCTTTGAAATTCTTCATAATAAGATCCTTGATTATCGTTTTCTGCGTGTGTTTGGTTGTGCCTGCTCCCAACTTAAGACCTTATAATAGGAATAAACTCAATTTCAGATCAAAAACCTGCATTTTCATTGGTTATAGTCTCTGTCATTAAGGGTACAAGTGTCTAGATCTCTCTACAGGTAAAATCTATTTTTCTCGCAATGTTATATTTGATGAAACTCTTTTCCCTTACTCACACACCACTGTATCCGTGGGTGATAATCCTTCTTCTTCCATGTCTGTGTCTCTCCCTCCTCAAATCACCTTGCCACAATTCCCATCTCCCAATGAGTTGCAACCTAACCATATTCCTGCATGCACACCACCTGCACCTCTTATGTTGATTCCTGCAGGAACAGATGATCAGGCTTCACCTCTAGCACCCTCTACAGAAACAGAACTAGCTCTGCCTCCCACTGTTTCTCCAGCTACTACTCCAGTTTCTCCTGCTAATCATCTGCCAGTTCCTCCTAACAATCACTCTATGGTCATAAGGTCCAAAAATAATATTCATCGCCCAAGACAATCAAGTGATGATTTCATTCGCTATCCATTACCAAAAGCCTTAACAGCAGCGCTTGGTCCCACAGCAATAGAACCCGCATCATACAGTCAGGCCTCCAAATCTGTACATTAGCGAGAGGCCATAAAGCAAGAGTTCTCAGCTTTAATTCACTATGGCACCTGGTCCTTGGTCTCACCTCCCACACATGCAAATATTGTGGGATGCCGATGGATTTACAAAATCGAAAGAAAGGCGGATGGAGCTATTGAGCGTTATAAGGCTCGCTTAGTAGCTAAAGGTTTTCATTAGCAAGAAAGAGTTGATTTCTCTGAGACATTCAGCCCAGTCATCAAACATGCCACCATTCGGTTAGTCATCTCTATTGCAGTAACATATCAGTGGCCTATGAAACAGTTGGATGTGTAAAATGCTTTCTTGCACGGTGACCTGCATGAACATGTGTTTATGATTCAACCACAAGGCTATGTTCATCCTCAGTATCCCAACCATGTGTACAAACTGCACAAATACCTTTATGGTTTACGCCAAGCACCCCGCTCTTGGTTCTTCAAACTTTCAACCAAACTCTTGTCCCTGGGGTTCCGTGAAAGTAAGGCAGATACATCTCTATTCGTGCTTCAGAAATTTAATTTTGTGATCTACATTCTAATCTATGTAGATGATATATTAATTACTGGCTCCAGTGCATCTGTAATCAATAACATCATTCATTCTCTGCAAACCACCTTTGCTGTCAAAGATTTAGGCAGCCTCACTTATTTTCTTGGTGTCGAAGCACTTTGGTAAACAGATGGTATCTATTTAACTCAACGCAAATATATTGCTGACTTGCTTAAAAGAAGCAAGATGGAGAATGCTAAGCCCTGCACTAGTCCAATGGCCTCTAACTGTCAACTTACTTCTACTGATGGTACTCCATTTGAAGACATCAATCTTTACCGCAGTATAGTAGGTAGCATGCAGTATTTGGCTTTCACGAGACCTGATTTAGCATTTGTTGTTCATAAAGTTAGCAAATTTATGCACAATCCTCTGGACACTCATTGGCTGGCTGTCAAGCATATACTCCGCTACCTCAAGCACTCCATCTCCACTGGCTTGTTCATCACCAAAACTGTTAATTTCACCTTGCAGGCATTCTCCGATTTTGACTGGGCCGCCGACAGAGATGATCGCAGATCAGTTGGTGCTTACTGTATTTACATGGGTTCCAACTTAATTTCTTGGAGTTGCAAACAACAACCTACAGTAGCACGCAGCAACACAGAAACTGAGTATAAAGAAATTGCAAATGCTGCTGCAGAACTCATTTGGTTTAAATCCATACTCCATGAACTTGGTCTGCCTCCGCAGCATAGTCCAACTTTGTGGTGTGATAATATTGGTGCAACTTACCTGACGTCCAATCCTAAATTTCATGCACGAACCAAACACATCGAGATTGATGTTCATTTCGTCCGCGACCAAGTTTACAATAAAGAACTCGTGGTTAAATTTATCTCCAGCAAAGATCAGTTAGCTGATGCACTTACCAAGCCTTTGCCACCAGTTAAATTCAGCCAGGTTCAATGCAATCTGAATGTTCGTGACCTACCCTCCAGATTGAGGGGGCGTGTAGAAGATCAAGTAATGGTTACTGAATTCAAGGGTGAAGATACTGATCCACCCGTGAATGCAGTAACAAGAATTGCAGAAGATCAGGACTTTGATCCACCAGTGATTGAAGCTAGTGATTGAAGCAGCAACAACTTATCATCCGTGAATGCAACAACAGATAAATGGCTGGAAGATATGATCACATGAATTCAAAATCTATAGCTGTTGCCAGCCACATCAATGTATATGTTAGAAGTTGTCACTGTAATACTATATATATATATATATATCAGGATATGTACAGAATAGAAATAAGAGAGAAAGAGCGTAATTCTCATATAAACAATCAGTTTTTATTATTCTTTATCTGGCATCTTATTCTTTAATGGGAAATGGTCTTGTTTAAGGAGTCGTTACCTAGTATTACGGTCACTAGGGATCCGAACTGGTCAGCAGAGATAGATTCTATGGTACGGGACCGGTTACGCAAGAAGAAAGATATTATCACCTTTTAAACGTCCTGCCTGAGGCAGACTGCATTGCTGGTTTTGTCATATATTGCTAACATTTTATTGGTTTATGCTATGATGGTTTGCGTGTAATATTTCTGACTCTGGTGTCAGTAAATATTCAACTACGGATACTTCCAACTCTGGCGTTGGTAAATATTACGTAGCTATAAAAACAAAATAAATTTAAATCAGTATTTTTATTTCTGACTCTGCCGTCAATGAATAAACAAATAAAATAAATTTATTTTCACCCGCACACATTTTTTTATGTAGCTAAATAAAAGTACAATAAAATAAAATAAATTTTCATCAGTATTTTTATTCCTAACTCTGGTATCAGTGTATAAATATATAAATTTATTTTTTTTATTTATGCATACATAAATTTTTATTTTTTTATTTTTTTTTCTTGGGGCTGGGTCCAGCTCAGCCCGTACAGACTGGGCTGCGCACTGTTGCGAATGCTGGCAACAGTAACAAGGTAATTATATTACCTTTGCACAGTAATAAGTGAAATGAATTTGCAAAGTGGGGAAGGGGAAGAACTTACCTGGTGCAGCGAGGCGTAGCTGAAGACGATGGCGCACTGTGCTGGACGACGACACTGCCTCCTCTTGCTTCTGTTTCTTTTCTCTTGCTTTCTTTATTTCCCGGTTCGCTTCTGTTCATTCACGCACTGTGCTGCGAGACGTAGCCGAAGACGATGGTGCACTGTGCTGGACGAACGACGCTGCCTCCTCTTGCTCTGTTTTTTTCTTTTGCTCTGCCCCTTTTTTTGTGTGTTTCCAGTGTTCTTCTTCCAGTTCTTCCCACGTTTGTTTTTGTTCGTTCCTCTGTTTCCTTCCGCCTTTTGTTTTTCGTTCGTGATCTCTTCCCTTGTGTTATTCGTTCTTCACCCGGTCCTCCCCCTGTTTTCTGCTTCCTGCAGTGTTTGTTCTTCTCGTCCCCCTCCAGTTCCCCTCTCCCTTTTTCTGTGGCCTTCTCTGGCTTCTATAAAGCCGGAGAATGGCCTTTCTTCACGTGTTCGTGCCTCACGATCGTGAGGCACGAACGCCTCTGTTTCTTTGAGAAGAAACAGGGGCAGAAAATTTGCTCTCCTCTGTCTTGTTCGGTCTCTCTCTTTCTCTGTATGTCCTGGGTTGTTTTTTTTTTCGTCTCCCCTCGGTTCTCCTTTTTCTCTCTCCTTCTCCCTCGCGAGGTTGCCTTTGTCCAGGCTTTATAAGGTCAGAGACAGCCCCGGTGGTGGTAACGGCTGGCCTCCTAAATGCTCTGCAACCGACACCTTCAATGAAGAAACGTACGCGTTGGCTGCCAACAGATGAAATGGAGGAAGAAGACAGTGAACAGTCGTCCAAGAAACGGCTCCGTTTTCCATTCAACCTCTAATTTCAATTTGGTCCTTGAAGTTTTGACATTTGTGTAATTAAGCCCCTAGTTAAATTGTAATTGGACCCCTGCATTTCGGCGCCTTTTACAAGCTAGTCCTTGGACTTTAATCTGCTGCAATTTGAACTCCAATTAAACCCCAAACTTTGATATTTCTTTAATTAAGTCCTTGATTCCATTAATTAAATTAATTTCAAGTTCAATTAAGTCCTAAACTTATCAATTCTTCAATTAAGCTCTTGATTTGGTTACTAAAACTAATCCAAAGTTTAATTAAATCTCAAAACTTCTAATCATGTTGCTCTTAACCCAAATTTTAATTCATTCTTCATTTTTATCATTTCATTTATTTTTTTTAATAAAATAAAATTAAAAAATTAGGTTATGACAATGCTTAGTTTCATGGAAGCATCTTTTTAAGAAAACATTTTTTCGTGTACCACAAAAAATAGTATGGTATTATATGATAGTTTGATTAATTGAATCCAACATCTACATAGTTGTTTACTTTACAACAACTACAAAGGGTGTGAGAAAATGCTTTAAAAAAAATATCAAAGTCAATCGAGCTAAGCAAGCCTTAAAAAATAAAGAAGCAAGATTTTTAACCAAACAAATATTGAAGGATGAAATTGAAAAAAAAAACATTAATAGAAAAAAAACAACTACAAAGCTATTTACCTTACAACAACTACAAAGGGTGTGAGAAAATGCTTTAAAAAAAATATCAAAGTCAACCCAAGCTAAGCAAGCCTTAAAAAATAAAAAAGCAAGATTTTTAATCAAGCAAATATTGAAAGATGAAATTGAAGAAAAAATGTTAATAGAAAAAAAAATGCAAAATAAAACAAATAGCAATTAAAAAAATTAGGATCAAATTCAACATAAAAACCAACTGAAATTAAATGTTAAGGGAAAATTTAAATGAAATTAAAAGTTTAGGGATGGAATCGAAAAAAACAAATCAATTAAGAAAATGATTAAAAAAATAACAATTACAAAAATTGACGCCACCAAACTTGACATAAAAATTCAATAAAAAGAAATGCTCAATGAGAGAATTGAAAAAAAAAACAAATCAATCAAGAAAATGATTGAAAATAAAAGCAATTAAAAAAATATGATCAAATTAAAAAAAAACTAATAAAATCAAATAGCCATGAACGAAATCGAAAATAAAATTCAATTAGAAATAATCAATGTAAATAAATTAAATGTAATTAAGAGAAGAATAACTGAATCAAAAGAAAAAAAAATAAAAGGGCTGGTATAATTTTTTGTATGGCTAGCACATAATAAAAAAAAAAAAAAAGAAGGAAAGGAAAAAAAAAAAAAAAGAGTCAATCAACGCCAAACTATATCTCACAACTGTACACACACCACCCACGAATAAAAAGAATGTTACGACGCATTGAATGATGTGATGAAAACCTAATTTCAATCGCCGTAGTCAGCTGCACGCGTGTTAGCAGCTTTTTTTTACCTGCACAAAACCAAAAATGTTTCAATGAAAAGTCAATGGCATATTTTTTGAAACGCATATTTATTTTATATTTGTTCGGGCTTAAACTGCAGTTTAGTGTATAAAAAAGAGGGCCTCATGGGCCTGCTCTCCCCTGCAAAATTATATTACTTTAATTACAGGAAACAAAATAACTAAGCCGAAGAACCCTGCCCGCAAGGAAATGAACAGAACCCATGAAAATGATAAAGTAGTTGATGTGAGGAATTTACAATGATTCAATTAAGGGTTACTTGGCGCAAGCCATGTATATAATAAATACATGGTGGCAAATAGTTACTAGCAATAGGATTTGGAGTCTAATTTAATAATATCTATAAATCATTTATTATCCATTAAATAAAGTAATTATTTTAAAAACTTCACTTAGATTAATGTTCATCAAATTTGTATTAAATTATCATGTCTTAGGCCCTGATTGTTTGCTCGAAAGTAGTTTTTTTTAAAAGTGAATTCCGAGAAAGTAAATTATTTTTTGATATTTGGTAGTGTAATGGAAAATAAGTTAGAAAATATTTTCCAGTGTTTGGTTATGTCATGAAAAATGAGCTGGAAAATAACTTATTAGAGTTTTATTTGTTTCAAGTTTATTAAAATAATGAGAAACAAATCTTACAAATTAAAAACTTGAATGAGAATGAAATTGAAAAAAAAATATAATTTAATAAATTATCTCAAATAAAATAAATAATAATCAAAATAATAGAGATCAAAATAAAAAAATAAAAAAAATTGAAATATGAAGAAATTAAAATAATAATAATTAACATTTCATAAATTATTTCAAATAAAATAAGCAACAATCAAAAGAATGAGGACCAAATTTAATAGATAAAAAATTTCAATTAAAAAATGATAAGGGAAAAACAAATAACAATTATAAAAATGAGGACCAAAGTTATATAAAAATTAAATTGTAAGGGATGAAATTGAAAAACAAATATTCAAAACAAAATATATATAACAATCAAAAGTTTGAGGACCAAATTTGATATAATCAGAAATAATATGACATTTCTAAATTTTTCACAACTTCTGAAAAGGAAAGTGTTTTCCGCTCCAAATTGTACTGGAAACCAAGCTAAATTTTACTTTGACTGGAAAGTATTTTCTGTTGACCGGAAAGTGTTTTCTGTTGACCAACTTTTCTAATGACAAACAAACACAAGAAAGTTTGGAAAGTAGTTTTTCGAAAACCACTTTTCAAAAAACAAACACACCCTTATAATGAGTGTTTGGAAATGTGATCATTTTTGCTTTTCAAAACATTTAAAAAGTGTATTTTAAAAAAAATATTAAATTAATGTATTTTTAATGTTATTCAAAATATATTTTAAAACTTGTTTTTAATTATTTTTATACAAAATAACATATATCAGGTCATTCGAGCCAATCCTGATATATTTGACGGTGAGAACTATTTTAGAAAATACATATTTTTAAACTCTGCTTATAGTCCAAACAGCATAGTTTGGGAAATTTGGTGTAGTAATTGAGAACTGGCTGGATAAAGCTGTTTTCATTTAATAACTTCTCTTGCCTGTACATAGTTGATCTATTTTAATATATTTTTTTAAAAAATTATTTTTAAAAACAATAACCACCATCAAATTCTATATATCCATTTTGTGGCCATAGATGGTTAGGCTTTTCAAAGAAGGCAATTGTGCAGAAAAATTCTTTGGACCAAAAAAGCTGTAATTTGATCTGGAAGAAAGATCCACTTCACTTAGTCGAGGGAACTTGATGATGCCATCTGTGGTGAGTGCATCTCCTTCTCCACTGTAAAATATTTGCTTTAAATTATCAGCATCAGAAATCGTCATCTTTTCCAGGTTCGGAAGGCTTGGAGACACAGATACAGGGAAGACATATTCCAGTTTACCACATCTAGATACAGTAAGAGTTTTTAATTTTGGGAAACGAGAAGACTCTGGAATTATTTCCCTATCACCATCCTCTTCTTTGATATACGCTTCAATTCACGATAATCTTGTCAAAAAACCATCTCAACCTAATAATTTAAACTTTTAGGTGAGGTTTCAGGATATGATTTATATTATTCTCTAACACATTCCCTAAAGTGAAAGCCCTTTGAACTTGAAACTTGCATAGGCTCACTTTATCTTGTGCTTAATTTTTATCAAATAAGCGGGGATGGTGAGATTTAAACTCGTGACCGCTTGGTCATCAAGACTCTGATACCATATCAAATAACCATCTCAACTCAATAGCTTAAACTTTTAAATAAAATTCTAAAATATAAGTTATATTATTCTCTAACAAATCTTTTTCTAAAATCTTTATCTCGACAAAGTCTTTCTACGTGCAAGCAAACGATCTGTGTAGAAAAATCTGTCACATGGAGCCAGGCCAGTTCATGCCGCACACAACCCAATGCTTTATGGCAGAGCGCGGCCTGTGAAAATGGCTCATTATGACAGAAAAACCTGTCACCCTTTTTTTTTCCGACTAATTGATTCATTTATTTACCAAAAACTTGAAATCATTATATTCTTCCTTTTAAAATATCTTGATTCAATTATTTCTGTATCTTTTTTATTTTAGTAATTTTTCTTTTCTTTAAAGAATCTTATATAAATTCATCAATTATATTGAAGAAATAAATAGATAGATTGGATGTCGGAGGAGATTTCTTATTCTTGGAAAAACATATTTCAAAGCAATATTTTGCAGTTGAAACTGTATTTTATATTTTTTTAAAAAATTACTTAAAAATAATATTATTATATTTTTAAATAATTTTAATATATTGATGTTAAAAATAATTTTTAAAATAATTTTTGAAATTGCTTGCGTTACATGCCTGTATAGAATGTCAAGTTCTTTGATCAATTGCCCAAACTCAACATACTACTTTGAAATCTGTCATAAGTTCATGGTTTGCCTCAAGTGTTTCAGTGCTTACTTCTACGGAAATTTTGTTAGCTGAGGGTTTTGTAGCAACACAAGAATATACCCCCTTGGTTTCACTCCCTTAAGCCGAATCGCTTGTTCACTCTTTTTTTTTTTTATAGGCAAATGCATTTTGACAGTTTACTATTGTAGTCCTGTAATCTAGGCTGCACGGAGGATTCTTCAAGAGTTCAGTGTGGAGAACTCTGTGTAGTTGATAGTACAAGTTTTTGTAGCATGATCAGTGTGGATTCATAGTTTAAGTTCAGATGCATAGGATGTGCAGCAATTCTTGGTATATCTCCTTCTAGCAGCCTCTCATGCTAGTGCTCATATTATATCTGGACTTTTTTTTTCTATTGATTCTGATTAATCAGTGCTGCCAAAATCACCCCTACCATCACCACCATACAGGGGATGAGAGAATGGAAGATGAAAGGTTATATCCTTTGGGGAAACCGTGTGGACAAACGCATAGGTGTCTACGATAACAAGAGTTGCTGTCTTACAATTTGCTCTTGCTAATTTATAGTTCTAATATGCCGCGGGGAGGGGGGGTTCTGCACTGAAGAACACATGCAACTATTTCCTTGGCTTACATCCTCCTTGAGCTAAACCTTCTCCTTTTCTGCATAGAACTATTCACTATTTGAAGTTGCAAATTACAAATTATACTTTGTGTTTATTCATTTCAGCTCAATATTGAATTGAAGATTTCCTTTATTACAATGGATGAAACAGAATCTTGAAACACAGGTGTCCTCATTATAGCAGAGAGCCTTTATTCACTTTGATTGATAATAATACAGTACTAAAACATATTACTCGTTGAAGAAACAAAATACAAAGAAGAGAAGTAATTTATTACAAACAAAGCTACGAAAGTTGAAAGGAACATAAGTCGAAACAATCACATACTAATTATACAAAATCTTTTGGAAAATTCTCAGCCTCTCACAGTTGTTTGAGGCATCAGATCTTCCAATGTTATTGCGGAGAGTGACAGCGGAGGCCATCGAGCTATGAGCTCCGAAGCTACTTGTCGCATGGTTGGCCTAGATTGGGGATTGGCAAGCAAGCATGCAAATGCTATTTTGATAATGGAGACGCTCATCCCATAAACCTTTCAGTTTTGTGAAGTAGGATCCCACAGACATGTTGCCTTGCAGACAGTTGTGAATTTCATTCTCAATATTAAATAACTGAACCACATTCACATGTGAGAATCTTTCTTGTAAATCAAGCCACATTTGTCTGGCATCCTTGCAGTTGATGACGCTGGCTGCAATATCTTTGGACATAGATCCCAGCAGCCAAGTTTTAACCAAACTATTACACCGATTCCATTGTTGATGCTCATCTGGTTTCTTCTCATCAGGCTCCTTCATTGAGCCATCTATAAATCCAATCTTGTTTTTAACTGTCAGAGCCATAGTCATGGATTGGCTCCATGTGCTGTAGTTGTCTTCAACCAAAGGTTGTGGCACAAGAACAGCGCCAGGTTGATCTGAATGGTGAAGGTAAAGCTGGTGATTGGGATGATCCCATCTTGCTCCTGAAGACATGCTTCCTTGGTTTTCGTCTCCCATGGAAGTTGGCTAAAAGGTTTGTGTTTTATTTTGATACCTAGATTAATTGCTCTGATACCATGAAAAGAATGATATATTCTTATTGTATTACAGAGTAAGTAAAAGTTACAATTTATACTAATGGCTTAATACAAAGAGCCTACATTATAGCCTACGATCAGACCTAATTATCTATGAATAAGGAAACAAATAAGTAAAGATTCAATTACAGTATTTGCCTAAACTTGATTTCCTATTCTGTGGTTGATTTCCTATGCTGTGCTTGGTTTCCTTTAACAAGCTATGGTTTGATGCAGAGAGAGATGGATTGAGACTTGGGAGCATGATGGGGGGCATGTTTGTTTTGGATAAATTGGGTTATTGTTTGGGTATGCTCTCCCCAGATCAGTCCTTTGAGGGTGGGGCTTGGTGTTAGCATTTCTATTTGTGACGATGTGGGTTCATCCAGGCAAAAAAGAGGTGGCAGCGCAGATTTTGTGGGGAAGTGAGCTTTGGTTGGGGTTGGGTTAGTGGGGGACAGGGACAGAGGGAGAGCATTTTTTCCCAGATTTTGTTGCGAACCTCAGTGTTTGCGCTTCTTGTGGCTACTTTCCTATTGCTTCTACCATGGAAGCTTCTGCCTTCAAGGGAGCAGCTAGAATAGCAGTGGCTTCCAAGCTCCATCCATCTCTTATCGAAGGAGACAGAATCATATTATTTTTTTTCCTGTAATTTATTTTCTGTTTTGAAAACAAAAACAAAAACATTTTATTTATTTTGTTATAATAAAAAATAAAATAATCAAACTTGAGGTCATATATATAATTAGCACAATGCAGTTACAATCTCGAAAATAAATTATTGGGTTCGTCTCCGGTGAGCAACTGTAAGCATTGGAGTATGATATAAAAAACCAAAGAAAGCAGGCCCCACGCACACCTCTGATCTCAACGGATTTTTAAAAGAAGTTTCCTAAAAAAAATAGTATAGTTTAAATACAATTATGTTTAAAAATATTATTTTTATATATAATTGTTATTTTAAATAATAGTCACGTTTCATGATATATTTTTGTATACAACTACTATTTAAAATAGCTATTGTTTAGTCATGTTTCAGGATTTTTTTGTTGCAAATTAATTAATTTAAACAAAAGTTAACTCAAAATTTTATAAAAATTAAATGACTAAAAGATAGATTTAAACTGAATGGTTAAGGAAAAAAAGAAGGAGATAAAGAAATGATGGAAGAAAAAGAAAAAAGAAAAAATAGGTTAATAAGAATATACTAAGGCTCCATTTTTTACACATTTGGTACCGTTTGAAAAATCTTGATGAGATGATTCTAACCACACACCTTGTAAGAATGCAAAATAAGATTGTAATTAACCATAAATTAACCCCTGAACAAAATTCTTAATAAATTATGATCATGTTAGGTAGTCTTTCAAGGTGTTGTTAGAATCACCTAGTTAGGATTTTTATAACGATACTAAATGTGTAAAAAACAAAACTTCAGTATGTCTTTGGTAACTCATTTTTGTTTAATCATTAGATTTTGAATCTCATTTTTTAATTATTAAATCTTCATAAAATTTTAGATTAATTTTTTTATATATAATAATCAAATCAAGATATAATTTTAAAATAATAACTGTTATATTCAACTATTATTCTCAACCGCGATTATATGGAAACATATTTTGTGCGCTGGCAAGATGGAAACATATATCCTGACTAGTTAGTCATTAACATATTCTGAACTCTTATTCACCCAATTACCAATTAATTGAGCTTACAAATTATACATGTTTATTCAATTTAGCTCAATACTGAATTGAAGATTTCCTTTATTACAAGGGATGAAACAGAATCTTGAAACCCAGGTGTCCTCATTATAGCAGAGAGCCTTTATTCACTTTGATTGATAATAATACTGTACTAAAACATATTAATCGTTGAAGAAACAAAATACAAAGCAGAGAAATAATTTATTACAATAAAGCTACGAAAATTGTAGAAAATTCTCAGCCTCTCATACTATATAATTATAGAAAATGTTTTGGAAAATTCTCAGCCTCTCACAGTTGTTTGAGGCATCAGATCTTCCAATGTTATTGCGGAGAATGACTTCGGCAGCGGAGGCCATCGAGCTATGAGCTCCGAAGCTACTTGTCGCATGGTTGGCCTAGATTGGGGATTGGCAAGCAAGCATGCAAATGCTATTTTGATAATGGAGACCACACCTTCTGCAACTCGATTTTCAGGAAGTGGGATACGTTGGTCTATCACATCCTTCAACAATGCATGCTGGTTGATTTGTGAGCACGACGAGGAGGAAAATGCTGATGCAGAAAGAGATGAGATGAGATCACCCGGATGCATTCCCATTATTACTTCCATTGTGACCACTCCAAAGCTGTAGACATCGCACTTCTCGTTCACTCTCATTGTGTAAGCTAGCTCTGCAAAAATTCTGGTCATTTTTTCATAGTACTGGTTGTACCGTACTGCTAATATGACAATTTATTATACATAACCTTTAGAGCATCCAAAAGTAGCCCTCCATTTTCATAGTACTGGTAGTATTGTTCTGCTTATATACATATATTAAGAATGAAATCAAGTATGTACCTGGAGCTATGTATCCGAAGGTGCCAGCAAATGAGGTCCAGTTGGTCGAGTCAGGCATCAAGAGCCGAGCTGTCCCAAAATCCGAAACATGAGCCTCGTATTCCAAATCTAAAAGAACATTGCTGCTGGAAATGTCTCGATGAATGATTGGAGGCGAGCAATCATGGTGCAAATAGGATAATGCATTGGCCACTCCTTTAACAGCATTAAGCCTCCTATTCCAATCCAAGTCCATTGCCTGTTCTTCGCTAGATAAATTCATCTTCAAACTTCCCCTTTCTATGAACTCATAAACTAAAAAGGAGTGCTCTATTAATGAACAAAATCCATATAACTTCACAATATTCCGATGTCGAATATCTATTAACATGCGAATCTCATTTCTAAAAGTTCTCAAATTCATAAGCTCGCCCTCTCTTGATGGGTGAAGTTTCTTCACGGCAACCACCTGACCTGTTGGCAACATGGCTCGATAAACAATTCCATATCCCCCTTTCCCAATGCAGTTATTGAAGTTGAAATTATTAGTGGCCTGGATGATAGTTTCATGTAGGATCTCTTCCTCATGGCCCCATACTACAAAACTGTGTGGACTTTGTCGCTCTCCTAAACAAGAGATTCTTTCTCTACTTGTTCGGTGGTGAAAGTATAAACACCCAACCATGATAAGTAGTAGAAGTAGACTGCCCAGGAGAGGAAAAAGAATCAAAATGACAATTTTGCTGCTCTTTCTCCTGCTTGTAAGAAGTGTACAAGGCTTTAGACCACTGGCATTTCCACAGAGACCACTATTATTTATAAAAGCTTCAAATGGAGCTTCAATGAAGGCTTTGATTTTGGGAATAGGGCCCTCTAGTTCATTGTAGGAGATGTCTACAGTTGTCAAGCTCACCAAATCTACAAAAGCAGTTGGAATCAAACCGGAAAGTTTGTTGTGAGAGAGGTTCATCGTTTCTAACTGATTCAATTGCCCAATTTGTGATGGTATCTCTCCTGCCAGAAGATTCCCACTGAGATCTAGATTTCCAAGAAAATGCAGGAAGCCTATCTCAGATGGGATGCTCCCTGTGAACTTATTATGACTCAAGTTCAACTGTAATAAATTTGAGCACTCTCCCAATTGTTTTGGGATTGATCCACCAAGATTATTAGAAGCTAAATTAAGAGCACGAAGTTGAGATAGCATTTGGATTTCAACGGGAAGGACACCAAAAAGATGGTTGTTATGAAGAGTAAGGTCGTACAACGCCTTCAACTGCGCCAATTCTTTTGGAATTGTCCCCTTTAGGAGATTTGACGAGAGATCAATCATTTGTAGCCCAGTAGCCTTTCCAAGCTCTGATGGTATCTCACCGGTGATATTATTGTTTGACAATTTTAGGCTTGTCAAGTTGTGAAAACCTCCCCATTTCCACGTAAGCTCACCATACAAATCATTGTGACTTAGGTCCATATAGTTCAAGTTTGGGTAGAGGCCAAAATCTTCAGAAATATTCCCCGTCAATTGGTTCCTCTCAAGCCTAACTCTAAATAGACGAGGACAATTTCGCAAGCTTTTAGGGATTGGACCAGAAAAATGATTGAGGGCGGCTGTAAAATTTACAAGCAACCCACCAAGGCACAAGTCTCGTGGTAAATGGCCAGTGAAATTGTTTGAAAACAAGTGCAAAATCATCAAATGTGTGAGATTATTCATCTCGGGGGGCAGAGAACCATTGAGATTATTAGAGTGCAAACTCAATTCAACAAGGGATTCAAGTTGTCCTATTACCCGAGGAACAAATCCAGATAAATTATTCTCTGCGATATTGAGAAAGGATAAGTTTCTGAAATTTCCAATAGAAGAAGGGATCAAACCCGTGAGATTATTTTTATCAAGATAGAGAACGTTAAGACTTGTTAACAATCCTATCTCAAGTGGAATAGTTCCGTAGAGTGAATTGTTCCTGAGATTGAGAGTGAGAAGATTGGGGAAGGATGAGAAGTTGAAACTTTGAAGTGTACCTCTCAGACCAAAATGTGGAAGGCTGAAATCCGCGACACTTCCAGAATTGTCACAAGTGATCCCAAGCCACTTGCAAGGGCTGCTGTCAACCCAAGAAGACAGGACAGATTGGCTGTGGTTGTCATGAAGACTTGCTTTCCATTTTAGGAGAGCCTCCGCTTCTTTATTACCTTCAGCAGCTACATATCTGGCAGCACCAAATGAAGTTGCAGAGGAATTAGGAGGAAAGGCAAAGAAAGAAGGAATGCAAATTAGAAGGAGAAAAAAAAGGACTTGGAGAAACTTTGAGAACGGTTTCTGTAGGAAGGACATCATGTCTAAGGGATATGGTTTCCTATGGCAGATGAAGATCGTAGGCTCCAATGATAGGTATTTACAGAAAAAAAAAGAAATGGAATATTTATTGGAATTTTTAATTGTGAAATTTCCTATTCATCTTTGTTCTTATTTTACAGACTTTGACATATATACGTCAACAACAGTGACATCAGTTTTTATTGGGTGGAAGATTTGGTAAATCTTAGGAAAATTCATTTCCAAGTCCTATAATTTCTAGAATGCTTAATTGTTGGCTCATTTGTTCAAGATCCGCAGCTCATTTCTAAACTAAATAAAAAAATAAAAATAATTAAGAAAAAAAATATTTTGTTTTTTAAAATCTTTTGCATCAGTTTTCTCTCCTTTAATTGAATCGGTGAAGAAATAATGTAAGAGACTGCTTAATTAATATCGGCTCTCTGAATTAATTGGAATTGCAAGGTATAGGAATCTTTCATTCTGAAATTTCTAAATAATCTTTGTTCTACCTTTCCAAATCATAGGAAAGTACTACTGCTTAATTAATATTGTGGGTCATCGTTCCAAATTTGACTTGATAATATTTAATATTGTTTCATTACTCAATAATCATGATATTTTTCACACAGCCTATGGTTGTTTTCATAGTTATTAAACTCAAGTTGGGATCATTTATTTTTCTTCCTGTTCACTTACTTCTCTCGCTCTAAATTGGAAATCATTTCCCTCTGCTTTATAAGCTTTGATATTTTTCAAACGTATACAAATTATCTCTAACCATGTGCTTAACATCTAAGTCATACAAACAATTCCTACTAAATATAAAATTACAAGAATCCATATCTACTGCATCATTTTATATCTCTTCTCTATACTTCACAATGAAAAAAAAAATTCATAATATTGTGTTATTTTTACAGCCTAACTCTAAAAAATTCACAGCCCTCTTTACCCATCTTGCTATGTCGCATCACAACTCCAATTTCAGTCGTAATAGGGGGCGTTCTCGTTGCAATTGGCATCCCAACAGCAACTACTACAATCACTAGAACAGGTTCCAATCTGCTGCCGACTAGAGGCCAAATAATTGGTAGCAGAACAGGCGCAACATAGGGGTTGGATAGTGGTCTAGACAACAGAATATCCGCTGCCAATTGTGCTCAAATTTTGGTCACACAACTACTCATTGTCTCCAGTTTCACGACAATACCTAGTAGCCTTCTGCTCATCTTGCTGTTGGGAACGTTTCTGCTGTGACTTGGTTCCCCGACACCGACACGAATCAACACGTCACACCTAATCTTGCAACTTTGATCGATTTTGCACCCTATCTTGGTAATGATCATTTGCATGTTGATGACGGTAAAGGCTTTGACATATCACATATTGGACATACTACATTACATTCCCCAAAGCATATTTTTACATTATCTAATATTCTTCATGTGCCCCATATTACCGAACCGTTATTATTTATTTAAAAATTCTGTCATGATAATCATGTTTATTTTAAATTTCACGCTTCTGTGTTATGTATCAAGGATCTCATCACCAAGGAAGTTCTCCTTTCCGATCAAAGTAATGATGGTCTCTATGTCTTATCCGAGTCTTTTGTCACGTCAATTCCTCAAGTTTTTTGGTGTCCTCACCTCTCTACGACTGCCGATCTGTGGCATCGTTGTTTGGGTCAACCAACCCTTCGCATTTTAAATTTGTTAGTTTTCAACAATAAAATAGTATACACTTCTAGACTTTCTCTTACTCAGTGTCAAGCTTGTCCTTTAGGCAAGTCGTTGTGACTTACGGGTCACAAAACTACCGCCCCCACTTGATTTAATATTTAGTGATGTTTGGGTTCCTACCCCTATGTTTTCTTCTAATGGTTTCCATCACTTTGTTATATTTATTGATGCACATAAAAAACATATATGGTATTATCCTTTTGTTGCCAAATCTAATGTGTTTTCCATTTTCCATCGTTTTCAAACACTTGTTGAGTGTTAGTTTTCGTGTAAGATTAAATTTGTTCAGACTTATTAGGGTGGTGAATATCGTAAGTTAAATCAGTTTTGTTCTTTTAGACTATTGATATTATCACCGGTTAATCTGTCCTCATACTCATGAACAAAACGACACCATTGAGCGTCATCATCGGCATATTGTCGAAACCAGCCTCACTCTTTTAGGCCAATGTAGGGCGCCATTACAATTTTAGAACTATGCTTTTGAATCATCAGTATATCTTATTAATCGCATGCCTACTCTTGTTCTCCAAAATAAATCTCCGTTTGGGTGTCTTTGTTTCCCCTTTTTGCGTCCATATCACGCTCACAAATTGGATTTCCGTTCCTCTCCATGTGTGGTCTTAGGGTATAGCTCATCTCATCTTGGTTGTCATTGTCTTTATTTAGCATCTCAATGTATTTATGTCTCTCGTCATGTTCGTTTTCATAAAGATGTCTTCCCTTTTGTGAATTTTGAATGGATAACACATACACCAGTACCCTCCACACAACCTACACACCTTCCACCCTTGAATCCTCTCTAAAATTTTGAGCCTATTGCTTCACAACCTTGCCAAACCAGCTCCCTTATCCTGCCTTCTGCCGCACCCCAACAGACCCTCCACTTGCCCACAAATTCTGCAACCACTTCATCACCGCCCAACCCTGCTATAATGTTACCATCTGCTTGTTTTTCCAATGATCATTATGCAGGAATAGGTTCTCCATCAATAGATGTTCATACTAATCTTATCTCCATCAATGATCATTATGCAGGAATAGGTTTTCCAATGACTCTCTAGCTGGCTTGTAGCTCTGTGTAGATCTCTCCTCGTATCCTCTCCAGCAACTTACAGGTACAGGCTCTTCTCCTTCATGACCAGTTGTTCCTCAACATCACATGGTCCTCTGTCCTAGGCAGCCAAAGACAGCACTGTCCACAACAACTACCACCGCCACTGCTGCTTCCATCAGTCGGGTAGTATCTCCTCCCACTCATGAACCAATTGTTTTTAATAATGTTAACAGGTATAAGGCATGGCATAGTGCTATGCATTAGGAAATTCAGGCCTTACGTGCTAACAAAACTTGGACCTTGGTGTCGTTTCACCCTTCGATGATTGTTGTTGGTAGTCGGTGGGTGTACAAGGTTAAACGCAGAGTTAATGGAAGCATTGAGAGGAATAAGATGCACCTAGTTGCTAAAGATTTCACTTAGCAAGAAGGTATTGATTACTCTGAAACCTTTAGTCTGTTTATCAAGCAGGCGACAGTCAGATTAGTCTATTGCGGTTTCGTGTGATTGGAAAATTCATCAGCTTGATATCCATAATGCTTTTCTCAATAGAGTTCTTGACAAAAAGGTCTACATGAAACAACCTCTAGGTTTTGTTGATTCTACTCTCCCCTCTCGTGTGTGTAGACTGCAT
>Ga0325410_1001407_pt1 | contig 26598 bp, 10 predicted proteins | sample PopdelMetagenome_16_FD_206182 | JGI IMG/M metagenome (GOLD analysis project Ga0325410, IMG submission 206182) | Populus deltoides microbial communities from Bellville, Georgia, United States - Xylem-PdIQD-R3 | ecosystem: Host-associated > Plants > Phyllosphere > Stem > Wood/Secondary xylem...
CCGCCCCATTGAGTTAATGAAATCACTTGAGAGCTCCGATCATTTTCACTCATAAAGTATGGCGATAGACGATTCAGTTTATTTGACCAGTAGTGTATAAGATGTTCATTATGGAAACAAGGCTGCTACTAGGGGTTGCCATGCATGTCACCGGCGACTGCCTCTTTTTCAGGCCATCAATGGCCGGCATGCAGTAGCATCTCTATTGGCACGTGAAGCGCACAGATGAGCTACATGAGTTAGTGATGACAGGCTGCATGACTCCGATTGGTACCTGCTGGAGAATAATCTCTAACCAGACGGCAGATTTTTTTAAATGGTTTTGTTGAGATACCAATTCCTTGATAAATGAATCACAATGTGCTAGCATTTCATTCATAGGGGAAAATTACCTAGGTGTGGAATTGTTGTCTCAGGAGGAACGCGTCGTCACATCAGGTGTGGAATCAGCTACCTAGATGGGCACCCACTATTGATCTATCGAATTAAATAATATTTTTTAAATACTTATTTAAATAATTAATGAGATATTAATTTCTTTACTTATACAACGAATCCACAACCTAGTACATTAATAAATTTCATGATACAAATAATTTCTTTGTTTTTTTAAAAGTAAAGATATATTTTTATTCATTTGAAGAATAAGTTGTGTTCTCTTGTTAAAAATTCTTCAAACCTCGTAGCACTACTATTTAGAGTAAAATATATATTAACTGGTATTTATTATTTTTTAACATTTCATTGAAAAAATCTTAATTCAAATAATCTTGAACTTCTAGTTTATCTTCTCCATTAATGAATTTTATAGCCAAGTATAAGATATCATTTATATCATATCTCTCTCAATCTGTGTCTTAGAACACATGTCTTTGGAGGGAGGTGTTCCATTTAAAATAGATAAAAATCTAATCTTAGATTCTTCCATACTAAAGTTATTTTAACATCTAGTCTATATGCATAGATTGAAACACAATATATAAGTTGCTTCTCCTAATTTTTTTGTGGAGAAATTCTTAGACAATCAAAACTTTAATTATTAAAGTAAATATATGTCATTTCTAAATATGTCATCTATATATAACATTAGGAAAACGACACCATCCCTACTGACCTTTTGTAAACACATGGTTTATCTATATTTTTAATGAAATCAAATCTGTTGATTATACCATCAAAATTAAATATTCCTTATCCTTAAAGCTTGCATAGTACATTTATACATTGCATTTCATGTTAGTCTTTCTTTTAAAGACTCACTTAGATCCATTGGGTTTTATTTATTCAGGTGGATCAACCAAGTTTCAAACTTACATGAAGTTCATAGCTTCAAATCATTTCTTGGAATAAATATCATATATTTTACAAGTAATTAGTAGGCTCATCAATTATTAGTAAAATGTCATTCATAATTTTCATGAGAGGTTCTTATCTCATTAATATATGACATATCCTATCAAATTTATAGAGATTTTGTGTTTCTTAAGGTTCAAGCTAAACATTCAATGTTTTAGCCTTGAGAATGTATTTCATTTAGATGTAGTGTTCCAAGAGGTGTAGATAAATTTTTTTTTTAGATGATCCTAGAAATATTAACCACTTAGATTCAATTGAAGTTTCTTAATACTTATTCCAATATGTATTTCAATTTTATTACAGTTTATATTGATCCTGAGAACTTTAAATTTATGTATATACAAACCATTCGTACAATTATTAGATCCATAAAAACATCATTATTATAAAAGAATAACATTTGTCCTCAATAATATATTTAAATCCATTTAATATTAAATAAAATGGAAACAATATTTTAAAATACTAAAATAAAATAACAATTATAAAGTTCTAGTATCAACCTATCAGACAAAATAAAATAAATAGTTTTTACAACTAATACAGCAACCCTTGCTTTATTACCGAGTCGTAAGTCCATTTTGCTTTTAACTAATCTTCTACTTTCCTTTAGTTCCTGCATGCAATTATAAATGTGAAAACCATATTCGATAGCAAATACCAAGAACTATAATGCAAAGTAGTAAGATAATTTTCAATTATAAACATACTTGAAGTAGAAGCTTCATTAAGCTTATTTGCCTTCATGGTTGCAAGGTGGCAATTCCTCCTCCAATATCCTTCTTTGCCATAATGATAACAAATGCCTTTGTCTTTCTTGATGCTCTTAGTAGGTTTTTTTTTTTTTTTTTACTTTAGAGACAACACCCTTATTCTTCTTATCATTCTTCTTAGACATTCTAGAAGACTGAACTAGAAGAACGAGGTCTTTTTCCTTCTTAAGGGCCCTTTCAGCAGTTTTAAGCATATTAAACAATTTTGGTAATGTATTATCCAACTTGTTCATGTGATAGTTCATAATAAATTACAAAAAGCTTTGGGGTAATGACTGCAAGATCAACTCAATACTTAACTCATGATCCATGACAAATCCCAATTGGTCCTATTTCTCAATATAGCTAATCATTTTCAAAACATGAGTGTTCATTTAATAACCTTCTGTTATCTTGCAGTGGAATAACTCCTTAAAGGTCTCACACTTATCTTTCCTACTAGCTTCATCAAATAATTTTTTGAGACGTATAATCATAGTATGAGCATTCATATTCTCATGTTGTCTTTGAAGTTTAGGTGACAAACTAGTTAATATCAAACTTGCAGCTTATTCATCATCATCATCAACATAACGCTGATGTTCATTCTTAATTTCTTCTTCAGCATCCTCAACAGGGGTATTTGGAATTGGATTTTCAAGAACATGCAATCTCTTTTCTTTCTTGAGAACAATTTTCACATTTAAGTTCCAATTCAAGAAATTTGGTCCAATTAATTTATTAGCATCAAGTATGCTTCGTAGAGATATGTTACTACTCATTTTGATCTACAAAACTATTTATATAAAGATAAAGAGTATTAGTTTCATGCACACATATTTAAATCCCAAATTTAGATAAGGTCTTTAATCTTAATTTGATCTCCCACTATTTTCTTGCAAATTAATAGCCCTCTTTATTAATTCGGGAAATCTCGTTTAGATTTATCCAATGGGTTAGGATCCCATTTAATTTATCCGACTTGAATGACTCAACAAATCAAAATAAATTAAATTAAGTAAATAACATAATTTATCAATTACATCTCTATGTTACTCCTAGATTAGTTAGATGACAACTTTTTGTCTAAACATATCATATATGTTTTTCTTAACTAATGCCTCTAATCTCATATGATCATGGGTGAGTTATCCAAATTATATAGGTTAGTTAAGTAGAATCTAATTTTATAGCATTAAACATATCAATTAATGGTAACTTTAAGTGACTTGACAAATTATCCATGAATAAAACTCTAGTTTTATGCATATAAAATTGAACATATCTAAGCTAGCTCCTTCGAGCCATTAAAGAGAATTAACTGGTCAAACCCTAGGTAGTTGTAGCAAGTCTTTATAAGTCCATTGCAAGCACTTTGGTTGTAACCTTCATCATCATTTCTTTTTTTTCATCTTAGATTACATAATAATTCCTATCTAAATTCCTATATTTCTAAATTAAATAACATTTACATAATTAATTAAGAAACCTCAAGTTATATTTGAGAGGAATTAAATGAAAAAAGAATTACAACCCAGAATAAAAAATAGAGATAAAGCAAGACTTGCAGACCCTATTTAATAAAATTACAACCATTCAACCATCAAATAAAAGCACAATCACAATGGTATTTAATGTCCATAAACATCCATCATGAATAAAAATATTTTAATATCATGATAAATATATTGCATGCTTCAATTCTAATTATTAGTTTTATGTGCTACTATAAAATAATATTTCTAACACTTAGAAATATCCAATCAAATCTAATTTGATAATTTCCCAAACACAAATTCCACAAAAAACATTTTTTAAAATTTAATAAGAAAATTAATCACATTAAAATTATTATTAATATCCTAAAATAATTTAGGATTAATTAAATAAAATTTTCTGGATTAAAATACTCTCATTATTTTAGAAAAAAATATTTTTCTAAATATTATTTAATTAAACAATTTAATTAACTAAATCTTAATCCCATTAGGATATCATAAAACTTAAAAAAAATTGAACTAAACAATTTAATTTATTCCTAATCCTATTAGGAAAATAAATTATTTAATTAAAATAATTTAAGGTATAAAATCCAAATTTTATTTAATTAAAAATAGTTTTTAATTAAATCCTAATTATATTAGGAAAATTAAGTCTATAATTAATTTAATTTGGGTTTCAATTAAAATAAAATCAAAAATTTATTTGTGGGGTTAAAAAGGCATAAATAGGAGGATAAAATGTTATTTTATATTAAAATAAACCATATGGTGATGAAATAAAATGACATATTAAAACCATCTCCTTTTCCCTTTCTTCTACTATGTGCCGCTGAGAGGGCACCTTGCCCTTACCACCAATGTGCTTTCTAGTGGCAGCTAAGGCTACAACTACTTGCAACCATGCACGGTGTAGCCCTCGTGTGCTGCATCTGTAGCAGCGGCAGCGCCCAATGTAACCAGCATAAGCGTTGCGCCAGGTATTGCTAGCAGCGACAACGTCCAACGCACTTGGTGTTGCCACCCACGACAATATAAAAACATAATCTATATGTTAATTATATTCTAATTCTTAATTTCTAAAATATATTTTAATGAAGTTATACTTAATTAAATCATCCCAATTTAATTTTTAACTAGTGGTTCTTAATGTGTGTGACTCATTAGGTTCTTAATATATTGGCCCAAATATAAAATATAATTCTAATTAAAAAGAATTAAATAAATTAAATAATTTAATTTATTATCAATTCATCAATTGATTAATTTATATTTGAAGATTAGGTGCATTGTTTAGCAATGTGTTCTAATCCTCAAAATATTAGAAAAGTCATTAGTGGTTTGAATTAATATTTTAGTGACGGGTTTCTCAGTGTAATTAATATTATTTCATCAATAATATTTCGATTTGATATTAAAGCATGGAGCATGCCTGCTATGTTAAATCATATTTGCTCTCTACATAATAAGCATTGATTGTTTGAATAAGATTTGAAACTCTTTTCAAATCTCTTTCCACATTGATTAAGGATTTCTCAGTCAATGCTATTTGAGAATAGATGAAACATTTTATGTAATTCACCTAGGGTGATGAATCATCTCTTGATCACTCAATTACCTTCATATAGTTCATGTTATATCAAATGTCTTCCCTTTCGTTACCTCAATTAACATAACATGTAATAGGATCAAAACATAATATTCTCTATATAAGATAAATTAGTGATTTCAATTCTAAGGATCACTTACACAACTGTGTCATAAGCTTTTTCAAAGACATAGATGATCTTTTCATATGAAATTTTCATACGGGTCAGTATTACACAACATATAGACCATGGATGTAAATTACAAAAGAATAGAGAGTACAAAGAATCAACCTAATTTAATTTTAAGAGATATATCTTAACTAGTCAGGTGTTAGATTTATTCTTTAGAGATTATCAGTTCGAGTCCTACAAATCTTAGAGTCACTAGAATCTTATATAATCATTAACTTCAGACCGTGATATTAGTTGGGGTACACGCAAGTTGGTCCAAATATTTATATTAATAAAATAAAAAAAAATCAATGTAATTTCTTCTATTTAAAATCATCAAGCAAAACTTAAATACAGAGAAGGCAATGAGTTTACCAAACTGAAGAACTGGGAAAAGCTATTTGCCATAATTTCAATTGGGCAGTTTCATTAGGAATCTTTTGTACAAAGCACAATTATTGCACTGAGAGAACACAGTAAAGTTTTTGAGTTTTAAAAGTGAAGTCTTCATCGCAAACTAGTTAAGCCTCGCAAACCTCATCTTCTGCACTCTCCTGCTCCTACCGACCGCCTCTTAAACCTCGCAATCTGACCTAAACTTTCACCCATTTGCCGTTTTGCTCTCAAGTGGTAGACTTTGTCATCATTGCATTTGAGGGTGGATTCCTTTCTTCGATGACTGTGTTTGTCTTTCATCGGATTTTATGTTTGGGGGTGAGACAATCGAAATAAATTGATCGGTAATAAATTAAATTTTGTTTTTGTATTGTGGGATTTATTAAAAAATTAAATTTAAAATGTAATTTTGATGGGGTGGTTTTTATATATTTTTTAATTGAGTTTTATAAATCTCTGTTTGTTTTTGCATTCCAAAAATATTTTTGAAAAAAATTAATTTTTTTATATTTTTTCTTTGTTTTAAATTGATATATTTTTGTTGTTTTCAAATTATTTTAATGCATTGATATAAAAAATAATTTTTAAAAAATTAAAAAAATATTATTTTTGATGCATTTCCAAGTAAAAACACTTTGAAAAACAATCATAACCACAGTTGCACCAAATATTTTATACATATTTTTTTTACTACAAATAAACTCCAACTACTATTTTTACTAAACACAAATCCAACTACCAACAGCTAATCATATCTTTTTAAATTACAATTAAAAAAAAAAAAAACCAAACACACTTTTCATCCTGCAACTTTTCAACCTGCACATATCTGCATTTCAAAAAGCACCACGGATCTCAACATAGCTCACACTGAATTTCATTTCTAAAAGTAAGAGTTGCTCAGAAAGACAGTTTGATTCAGACCAAACATTATTTACTGCTCTGTGAATGGCATCACACACGTCAGATAAAGGCTGTTGGACAAGCTCGGAAACATCAATATAAATTAGGATATATGATTTTGCGTTTATGAGCAACACTCAATAAAATGGAAACATGAATCATGATCTCAGTATATTTTTCACCACTGTAATGTATGAAACAAAAGGGCGTGGGTAGGCCTATTCACTTGGCCATTTTGTTTTTAATTCAATGTATTTTTAACCTCTTAAAATTAAACAAAAATACCCCATTTTATGGTTTGTTTGTTTTTAAAATATTTTTGTAATTTAAATTGAAAAAAAACTCAATTTTTTTAATGAAACTTTAAGAAAAATCAGGGTTATTTTTTAAAAGTTCCATGTAACCCTTTTTTTTAAAAAAACAAAACAAAACAAAAGGGTTGTTTGATATTAAAAAACAAATTCTCATGCACCTGGTTAATATATAATTAAATAAAAAATAATTTTAGAAATAAAAATATGCTAAATCCAATGAGATGCATGACCAGAATTACGAGTTTAATATGTTAACATTGGTTAACTTAAATTTTTTTAATTGAATGTTTTTATTTCTAATTTCATCTTTTAATTTTTTTTATATTTACTATAAAAAAACACATTGGAAGAGCTCGCATATTAATTTATTTTTACTAAAAAAGTTATCCGGCTCGCAACGAAGTGCAAGTTAAATAGCTAATTTTCTTTTGTTATGTGTGTATACTGTGTAAATTATTATTGTAGGTTCTATTTAGGGTTACTTTTGAGTTTGAAACTAGGGTTTTTTTATTATTATTATTTAGACATGGGTTTATTTGATGGCTTAATGACAATTTAGCATCATATAACATAGTTATTAAACCTTTTCAAAGATTGTCGGTTTGATTCAATAACTTGCTTATCTAAAATCGAGTCTCTTTTGAGTTTTATTTCAAACCAACTTGGAATTTGATCTTGTCAAACCTAGCTGACGTGGTTGACTCGATCAAACTCCGGTACGACTTACACGTCAACTCCAAAGAACTTTTTTTAATTTTTTTAAAAATGACATTGTTTTAATTAAAAAAATATCATTTTAGAGTTGATCCGAGTTGATCCAACCGACCAGAAACCCATAGCTTATGCTGGATTTAATAACTATGTCATGTAGTATCAACTTTTCTAATTTTGTAATAAAAAGACATGGGTCTAAATATCAACATTTTGACCTAATGGTTAAATATATGTTCATTGTTTGATTTTATAGGTTCAAACATTGGAATATTAAGTGGAATTTATTAATTTTTTTTAAATGCAACAAAACAATGTTGGGTGTCTTTTTAATATTGTTTGAGAAAGGAATTTAGTATTAATTGACATTTCAACGAATCTAAAAATACCCCTTATCATTAAACTAAAAAATAAAATAAAAGAATCCTTATAGTTTCCATCCTTAAATAGCATTTGCTGCCCTTTATAAATTTACAAAAAATATATATAATTGTTTTATAATTGTTTTATTTGTTTACTATTAAAAAAATCTTATTCGCACAAGTAAAGATGTTTTATTTTATTTTAAGAAGTCAATAAATAAGTAATATTTTTATCTTTTGTCGCAAGGGATATCGAGACGAATTACAAGTAAAAAAAGATAAAATTTGAAGAACAAAAAAAAAAAAGAGTCACCACCTAGTTTTATAAGAATTAAAAAATCCTAATTGGTCTTTCAGAGGTTTTATATAAAGGATTCGTCATGTAATAAGAAAACTAACAATCATCTTATACATCCTATCTAAAATAAGTTGCATTGTTATTTTTTTTTAAAAAAGGTGTTTGTTATGCTTGGGGATTGCCTAAACTAACATGCTTCTATTTTAAATTGAAACTAAAATATTGATTTTGGATTTAGACCTAAAAATAGTTTGACCACCACTTTTACAAAAGACAAGAATTGGTCCTGCAAGGATGGTGAGTAATCGATGAGCATGAGCCCATTTCTAAATTATATGAATTGGAATGAGCCTCCTTCACATTAAATTAATTAAAACGGGTTCAAAGACTAACACTTACACTCAATGAGCCCATGTGAGATCATGTCGACCACGCCCAAACTCGCTCGCAACATCAAGGAAAATATTCCAAACACTAGAAACAAATAACACACATCAATCTAACATAAATGTGTATTCATTAATTCAAATGCTTGATAATCAACATCTAAGGATAGGAGTTGAGAATGAGTCATCTAACCCTAGATTGAATTCTTGAGATAAATGACAGCAAATGCACAACAACTAACACAAATGTATATGAAAATGATAAAATATGTACTCATTAATTCAAATACCCAGTAGTCAATATCCAAGAATAGAAGTCGATGATAGGTCATATAATCTTGGGTTGAGTTTTTGAAGTATATGACAGCTTATACATTATGACAAATAAACATAAAACGACAATACAAGAGACAGAAACATGTATCCATTGATTCTATTACCTAATAATCAACATCTAAAGATAAAAACCAATTATAGGTTAACTGATATTGGTTTGAGTTCTCAAATAAAAAATTGTTGATACATGTTTATATCAAACAAAAACTAGCATGAAATGACAACATAAAAGACATAAACATATATTCACTAATTCTATTACCCGATAGCAAACATCAAAAAATATGACCGATATCAGGTCATATGATCCTAGGTTGATTTCTCAAATAAAAGACAGTTGATTTACATTAACATCGAATAAAAACACACATAAAACTATAATAAAAAAGACATAAACACGCGTCCATTGATTCTATTATTCAATAGTATTATTCAATAGTCAACATCCAAGGATAATAGATGATAAATGGTCATATGATCCTAGGTTTATTTCTAGAATAAAAGACAATTAAGACACATTTACATCAAGTAAAAGCAAACATAAAATGACAACACAAAAGACATAAATATGCATCCACTAATTCTATTACTTGATATTCAACATCTAAGGATAAAAACCAATAACTGATCACCCGATCATGGGTTGATTTATTGAATAAAATTTAGTTGAGACATGTTTACATTGAACAAAAACATATAAGATTTTTACAGATGAGTTTGATAAAAAAAAAATTATCATATTAAAACAAACATCATGACAAACCAATAATTATACACACCCAAAAAATCTTTACACTAAGACCAAACCATTATACCACGGATAAACCTGTTACAACCTTATCTTTTGAACTTCATCACATGATATTGATTTTGACCGTATTCCACTATAAAAATAAATCCTAAATAGAATCACTCCCAAAGGTTACTACACACATATAGGTGTGGACCCCAACACTTTTAATAATCAAAATTATTTACAATTATCCTCTGAATTCCATTACGTGATATTGATTTCGACCTTATTCCACCATAAAAATAAAACCCCAACAAAATCATACCCCTAAGTCTACTATACATCGATGTGAACCCCAACACTTCTAATAATCAAAATTATTTACAATTATATGTATGGTTTTCATATAGAGTTGTTAGGCAAAATAGAGAAAAAGATGTAGGGGTTGTGGGTTTTGGATTGGCCTGGTTAGGCTATTTGGTTGGTAAAGGTGGCATTGTTATGAGGTTGATCGGTGAGATAATAGATAGAGAAAGATGGTGGAGGCGCTGTGATGGTTGGTCGGATCACAAAGGTAGAGACTTTCTTTTCTCTCTTTTTCATTATTTACAATTATGGTTCTTTGCTTTCCTTTTCTTTCTCTTCATATGTTCTCTCACTTTAAAAATTTTTATTCTTCGTATTTTGTTTCTTCACTCAAATTTTGCTCTCACTTTTTTCTTGCACATATCATCTCTCTCTCTCTTTTTCTCTCTTTTTATTATGGGTCCTTTTTATTTATACCCTTTTTTATGGTTCAATTCCTTCTTATCCTTCCACCTTCTCTAACCTTTCATACCTTTCTACTCTCTTGTTTTTTTTTCTTTAATTTTTTTTTTATCATTATCTCTTTACCTTTAAGTTGCTTGGTAAAGGGTTAGAAATGTTCATATTAGTCCTTCATCCTTTTTTTAATTATTACCATGCCCGCTAAACTTCTTTTATTCTCTTTTATATTTAAAAAATTCATCAACTTAAAATGATAAGCTAACATGTTAAAAGTACTAAAAAGACTGAAATCAACCAAATCACATCAAAAGCATATTTTTTAAAATTTTCTTTACAATCTTGATCGAAATAGGGGGTAGAATCAAGTTATGATTGTTTCCCTCTCTTCGCAATATTTACGGTATAAAGATAAGGAAAAATAATTTTTGTTGACTTTGTATGGTAAGTTTGTAAAGAAAAGAAAGATAAAGTAGAAAAAAAGGGTTTTTTTTTTAATGCCAAATAAAATCATCAAATCAAACAATAACAACCTTAAAACCATTAAACATGTAAATCTACCATAGCGTAAATGAGAATGGTCTTATTGAAAGGTGACCAACCTCAACTAAAAAGAAATAGTCTTATCGATAAGCGAATACTCTTAAAAAAAAATTAAATGGTTTCATTAAAAGACGATCACTCTTATCAAGAAATAAACGTAACATCATTGATAGAAAACTACCCTCTAAATAAAATAAAATGGTATCATCGAGAGGCGACCACCCTCATCAGGAAATAACATAAGAATAGTCTCGTCGAAAGGCGACTAGCTTTAAAATTAAAATGAAATGGTCTCAGCGAGAAGTAACCATCCTCATCAGGAAAAAAACACAATCTCATAGAGAGTTAACTACTCTAAAAATTCAACAACGACCACCTTCAACATAGAATTTAAATGGGTCAAATTGTTAGGTGACCAATCTCAATATAAAAAAAATCTTAATTATAGAGTTTAGTTTGACTTACCTAGTTATAGGATTATACCATAAACCTTCTTATTTGCAAGGTTGAAACCTCCTAATGGCAAAGCTCAGACTGCCTAATAGCAGGTCTAACTTCATGATGACAGGGTTGGATCTTTTTATTGCAAGACTTGATTTCTTGATGATAGAGCTTGAAATTCCTTATTGTAGGGCTAACTTCTCATAACACCAGGGTTGAACTTCCTAATAGTAGGACTTGAACTTCATGATTTTAGAGTTGACTTCCTAATGGCAGGGCTAACGTTTTTATGATAATGATTGATTTTTTATTGCAAAACTGACTTTTTTTATGGCAAAGGTGAACTTTTTAACTGCATTACTTAATCTCCTGATTGCAGGGCTGACTTTCTAGAGGCTAAGGTGAACTTTCAACAGGAAAGGATGAATTTCCTAGTTATAAGACTAACTTTCTTGATTCTAAGGCTAACTTCTTGATGACAAAGCTAAACTTCCTAATTGTAGGGTTTGATCTCTTGATAACAGGGTTGATTTCCTGAATGAATCAAAGGAAAACACAAATTGTACATCTTGAAAGTTTAATCTTCCTTTTATGCCATTCATATCTTTAAAGACCTTTGGCTTTAAATGTGTTAAAAACTAGGTATTGGCTTGTATAAATTGTTTAAGTGACACAAATGTTTTCTAGGCTCATCATAAGTTTATCTTCCTATGTTTTCCACTTTGAATCGTGCATAGTTAGTACATCATTTTAAGATGACCCATATTAACTCTATTTGTCATTGCTTTCAAGTGTTGTTTGAACTTTGAAGATATCTATTCATTACTGTTCATTTCTCATCATCACCATTTTCGTGGTGTGCACGATGTTGAATGATGGAGTTGCATCTTGGATTGAAAAGAGTTTTGAGTTTAATCATAGAGTTATGATTTGAGTCGCCACCTAGTATCATGATTATTATAAAACCTGATGATGAGGGCATTGAATGCACAGTTGCTCAAATCTTTCCCAATACTCGGAAAGTGTCTCTCCATGAGATTGTCGAATCCCACATATTTCTTTCCTTATGTTGGCAACTCGAGATGCTGAGAAATACTTTTCAAGGAAAATCTTCTTTATGCATTCCAAGTTCCAATAGAACCTGGAGAATAGAGAAAAACCATGCCTTTGCTGCCCCTTTTAAAGAGAAAGGAAAAACTTTCAACTTAACCTGTTCTTCATCAACTCCATTCGGTTTCATGCCAACGCAAACCATATGGAACTCTTTGAGATGATTATGAGGATCTTCACTTGTAAGACCATTGAATGTTTGTAGCAAATGTATAAAACCAGATTTGAGCTTAAAGTTTACATTATTCAGCGGAAAATCCTGTTTAGAACGTCGTTTCCCTTTAGGAAACAAAAGGCTGATACCTAATTCCATAAAAAAATCTGTTTTGAACAGTACCGCAGTAAGCAAAAATTGTGTTTCTCTTTTTTTTTCAGAAAAAGAAATAACAATCACAGCAAATAAAAATAATAGCACAAGAATCAACTAAAATTACTTCCCCGGTAACAGCGCCAAAATTTGTTGTGATGTCGCGGTCGCACAAATTAATTACCCTAACTTCAAACACAACACACAAGATAGTATAGAGCAAGCAAGGGGCCGATCTCACGAGGAAGATTCAAGTCAAATTTTTATGCTAGATGATATGCAATTTAGGGGGGGTTTGGACGTTATCTAGGCTAAAGTAAAAGAAAACAAAAAACTAACAAACAAAATTTAATAAAATCAGAAAATTATCTAGAGAACAAACCTTGGTTACAAGTACACATCCACCTACAGAAATCAGAACTGATCATGGAAACGAAACATCAATTTATATTCTGAATATTTATCTCTTCTTAACATTGGTTAGTTAACAAATCCGCCGTATAACTAACCCTAACCATCAAACAATCACAGTGTCCGCACTAGTAATTTAATTCAAAGGCAGCCTTAAGAACTAAATAAGTTGATTAATTAAGAAAACATAATTGTCCGCAGTCTATGTTTGATTTGATTGAATGTTCTCTCCAAGATTAATAACGTAGATCCACCACAATTATTAAACTCGGTTGCTTCACAAGTTCGTATACAACAACTCCGGTTTTGATATCAAACTTAGCACTAGATTGTCTACAATAATAACATAGAGTCCGCTTTAGCAATTAAAATAAACAATCATACGAAAAATAAGCATAGGAGAACAAACATATTCATCATATAAACTAAATAGAAAAGGTAAAATAAATCTCAAGTTTTTAAAATCCAAAGGTTTCTGTGTCCTTGCAACCAAGAAAACGAGTTTAGCCTTGCATGTTTGTTGAACAACTAATAAAAAAGAAGGAGGAATGCATGATTTCGGGTTTCTTAGAGGAGGGGGGTGTTTTTATCTTCTTGGCTGGCTGCTCCCCTTCTCTTCTCTCATTCTTTTTATATCCTAGGAAACGCTAGTCTCTATTTTACAAAATAGTCCTCCCTTAAGTAGACTGTTTATATTTAAGTACTTCAATAACTATTTTCCTAAAAAAGGAGAAATAACCTTGAATGAAATCTTCAAGCTTTGACTTAGAGGAGCTAAATTGCTGAAATAAAAACTTAGATATCGGTTTAGATGCTTTGGAACATAATTTGAACTCGTTTCTTCACGAAACCTGTTTGCTGGCAGAATTCAGTTGTCATCTTTGAAAACTCATATCTCCCTCACATGACATATTTTTTGGTTGAAATTTGGAAATTTCATAGTCCTTTGAGTCAAGAATCCAAAAAAATTGAGTTTGCATCAATTGGACTTCTATAGCTCCAGATATTCAAGTCGGAATGGCCGAAGGCCAACACTGGCAGATTGCGAGATTTGACTTTGAAGGCTGCGATTTCCATGCTCTTCCTTATTTTATTTTTTTGCATTAGATTTCCAGAAAGGTATGGATGTTAGCTTTTTAATTCCACTGGAATCACTTCATTTCAACCTCTAGAGCTCACGCTCTGCACAAAACATCGACTGAAGGTAAAATTTGCCAATTATCTCCAATTTACTCATTTTTGCATCTTTCATCCAAAAGTGCCTTCAAAACATAAAACATAAAACAAAGAATATCAAGGAATTTTATATATAAAAAAAACATAGGTAAAACACTAGTTAAATGTGGGTGAAACTATCGAATAAGATGGTTGCATCAAAACCTAGAGTCTACGAGAGTTTGGGTAAGGAGATTAATTGTGCAAAGAGAGAACGCATTGCCCCTAGTGCACCCTACCTATAGTACGGTACATTGTTGATTGATTGTTGTTCTAAGTAATGTTTCTATTTATTGGTCTCATCTAATATTCAAGGCAGATCTCTACCTTATTGGATTAAATTCTAATCGTTCTAAAGCTTAAATTTAGCATCGCATTCATTTTCTATTTTGTATCTTTAATACCCGAGGATATACTTTACAGTGTAATATCATAACCTCAAATAATAACATCCACAACTAATTCCTAAGGTTTATTTTTATTAATTTATTTAATTTAATACTAAAAATATGCATTATGTTGTAAAATTCATACCCCGAATATTAATTAAAAATTATTTTTTTGTATTTTTAAAACTTTGATATAATCCTAATGGATATCTATTTTGCATTTTTTAAAACATGATGAGAATGCAATTTTTATTTTTAAATATGCATGAAAGACATTTAAAATTTGTTCGTATGCACGAAAAACAAAACATATATATTTGTTTTGGAATAGAGATGTTTTTTTAATCCTTTTGAATTTTTTTGAAGTTTCGAGAAAAACCATGTATTTTTAATATTGAGTTAATATCTTACAGTGTAAATCTATAGCTCGATATCAGGAAAAATTATTAGAAAAACACACAAGGACCCTATAAATAATTTTAAAATGGTCTATGAATTTTTAAATCAAGAAAGATACCAATTCAAAATAAACTATTCTTTCACCATTCACCAACTTAATAATTCAATAAAACAAACAATCAGACATCAAATCTTGTTAATTTCACAAATTATTAAAAATACATATTAATTCAAGTAAATCAACACAAACCTAAACATAATTCATGCATCAACATTTATTGTCCAAAAAGCAATCACAACCTAAAAAACTCATAATTCAACACAAATAATCAAATCATTTAAAAAAAAATAAGTTAAACCAAATTTATAACCATTTTGTACCAAATTTCACATCATCATAACAATTTGTCCAAAAAATGATTTGAAGTTATAGATAAACTTTCCAAGGTGTTTAAAGGTTCTGGATATACTGGAGGCTAGAGAACTGCTGAAACAGCGACAGAGCGTGTATCCACGCGCTGCTACTACTAAAAGAGAGTGAGCTTCTGGATATGAAGCACCTTAGTCTCCTCTTCATTCCTATGTTGGTGGTGATGCTCACTGCTGCTCGAGGAAGGAGATCTGGACACCTCAAGATTTGGTTTTCTATTCCTTTTAGATATGTTTCATTTTTTTTCACTGCTATTTTTTTTCTTGGTATTCTCGGCTATGATGGGTTGTTACAGGTTTGTTGTGAAGGTGGTGTGGTGTGGCATCGTGGTGGTGGTTGCCATCTTCGATTGTTGTCGTTATTGATGGTGAAACTACTAGTGTTGGTTGAAGTCATGTTGATGTTGATCTATCGGTGTTTGTAGTGAGAGGGATGATAGGTTGTGTCTTGTTGTTGGGAGCTGCTACTAGTGAGGAAGTCAGCCAACGGTTGAGAAACAACAAGGTTGGCCGATAGTAAAGAGTTGCTAAGGGTTTAGCCAGTCTTGAAGCGTGGAGTTGTTGTCAATATTGAGATCTATTATGGTAACCGTGGGAGAAAAAGAGAAAATGTTATGGGGGAATCGGACGAACAAAAGTTGTTAGTATAAGTTTTGAAGGGACCAACGACTGAGAAGGACGTCATTGTTATGTGGAAGAGGTGGCGCTACTATCAAAGAGGTTAAGACTCTAGTGGCTCAAAGTGTGGAGCTGCTGGGTGTGGCGTTGTTGGAGAGAGATGGTTGTCATAGGAGGTGATCTGGTTGTGTTCGTGAGTGTGAGGGAGAGCTGCATCGATGGTTGTGGTGACAATGATGAATATTTTGGCCGAGATAAGGAAAAGGCTAGTTCTTGTGACAATAAGAAAAGAGAAAACAGGGAGGCTCTTAGTTGTTGTTTTTTTGCTGTTGTTTTGAATGTTTTAAGAGAGTGTGTGATGTGTGCAGGAGGCTTGTCCAATGTTTAAGGAAAGTTGGTTCATTAGTGTAGTTGGCGACTGTGTTTGAAAAAAAAATATTAGGGTATTTTTTATGTGTAAATGGGGGAAAAAATCTTTTTTTTTTTCCTGTTATGTTATTTTAAGCTTTTTTTTCTTTGGCTACCCCCTACCTTTACGTGGAGACTCCATTACTATTTATAAGCAAAACATTTTATTTTTTCCTTCCAATTGCTTGGTCCCCATTCAAACTTGGTGACCAAGCAATCCAAAATCACTTTGGTCCCTCATTTGTTTTTTGCACTTTTAGTCCCTTATCCAAATGTTTTTTGTTTTTCTTAATTTTTTGTATTTTGATTTATTTTTTTTAAAAAGACAATGTCAACATCAACTCAATGAGAAAAATTAATCAATAATTTTAAAAATAATGCGTTAAAAGTTGAATGTGTTGAAAAGAAATGTTTGAATTTTGAATTCTTTTGAGAAGACGCTAAAAATGCTAAAAATTATGCAAATACATCAATAATATTTTTTTTATATTTTAAGAATATTTAGAAAAAACAAGCGGTAGGAGACAATTTCCCATCTCTTTATAATATTTATAACTAAAAGTCTCGTATGAGACTTTAGATAGTAAGCTTGTGAAGAAGAAAATATGAAAGGTTGTAGATTTTTCATATCAAGAAAAAGTCAATCCTTTTGAAATTGTCAGAAGTGAGGACTTAAAAGCGCACTATCTAAAAGGTGCGAGCTGGAAAGCGTGCTCAAAATAAAAGAAATATGGCTAGAAAGCATACTATCCATAAAATAAAGGCTGGAAAGCGCACTCAGAAGAAAATACATAGGGCTAGAAAGCGTAATCAAAATGAAAAAATATGCTAGAAAGCGCATTATCTAGTAGGTGAGGGTTGGAAAGCACACCGAGAAGGAAAGAGACATGGCTAGAAGTATACTATCTAAGAGATAAGAGTTGGAAAACACACTCAAAAAAAATAGATAAGGTTAGAAAATGTAATATTTGATATGTGAGGGCTAAAAAAACACTCAAAATGAAAGATATAGGGCTAGAAAGCATATTATTTGTAAGGTGAGACATGGAAAGAGCACTAAAAAAATAGATAGGGCTAGAAAGCGCATTATCTAGAAAATAAAGGTTGGAAAATGTACTCAGAAGAAAAAAAATAGGGCTAGAAAGCTCACTAAAAAAAAATATGGATAGAAAGCACAATATCTAAGAGATGAGGGTAAAAAAGAGCACTCATAAGAAAATAGATAGGGTTATAAGTCGTACTATCTGAACCTAGTGATGATCTTCGTAGTTGAGAATAATAGAATAGCTTAAGTTGTGCCTTAGCCAACCTTTTCTATTTATATATATATGGCAAAACACGATAGTAACTGTAGGAATCACAACATTGGAATAATCCTACATTAATTCCTATACGTATATATACATGTTATACATTCTATAATATGCCTCCTCAAGCTGAGAGTGGAGGATCGACCCGAAACTTGTAACGAAAAGCAGTAAAGGACGCATCAAAAAGCAGCTTGGTGAAGACATCTGCAAGTTGATCCTGAGAGGGGATAAAACGTATCTGAATCTCTTTCTTCGCAACCCGGTCGCGGATAAAGTGATAATCTACCTCAACATGCTTAGTACGAGCATGGAAAATAGGATTCACTGAGAGATAAGTGGCACCAAGGTTATCACACCAAATGGTAGGAGTAGAGACGGTGGGAACCTGCCGATCTGTTAATAAATATGGAAGCCAGATGACCTCAGTAGTACCGTTTGCTAAGGCTATATATTCAATCTCATTAGAGGAGAAATTATGCGTTGCTTGCCGAATTTCTATGAAATCGACGTCTAACTAAAAAAGACAAGGTAGCCACCCGTAGACTTGCAATAATCAATACTACTAGCCCAATCTGCATCTGTAAAACCATGTAGACCAAAGAAGGAACCTTGAGTGATATGGAAACCATAAGATGTCGTACCTTTAAGGTAGCATAGAATACGTTTAAAGGCGGCCCAATAAGAATCTGTAGGAGTATACATAAACTGACAGACTCTGTTAACATCAAAACAAATATCTGGGTGAGTGAAGGTAAGATACTGAAAAGCACTCATGATTTGACAAAACTGTATAGGATTAGAGAATGAATTATCCGGCAGTATAGTAACTTTCAAAGGAGAGACTAGAGTATCAACTGGTTTGTAGGAAGTCATATAAGCCCAAGTGAGGATGTCAAGACTATATTTGTGCTGATGCAGCATCAAACCCATACATGTAAACTGAACTTCAATACCCAGAAAGTAGTGAATTGCACCTAAGTCACGAAGCTTGAATTCAAAGCTTAGTAACTGTATTAGGCGATGGAGCATAGCAAATTTGCTACCTGTAAACAGGATATCATCAATAAACACCAAAAGATAAAAGATATCAGTTCCATCAGACAAGATAACCAGAGAGGTGTCAACCTTGGAAATAAGAAAACCGTTGGAGAGTAAAAAATCATTCAGACGAGTGTACCATGCCCTCAGTGCTTGTTTTAAACCATACAACGACTTGTGCAATCTGCACACATGAGATGAAAGAGTAGAGACAAAAAAAATCTGAAGGTTGTTTCATGTAGACCTCTTTAGTAAGAATGTCATTGAGAAAGACATTATGAATATAAAGTTGATGAATCTTTCAATTGCGCGAAACCGCAATGGAGAAAGCTAATCGGATGATGGCCTGCTTGATAACTGGATTGAAAAGTTTCAGAATATTCAATGCCTTTTTGCCGGGTGAGGCCTCTAGCAATGAGGCGTGCTTTATAACGCTCAGTGCTGTCATCAACACGACATTTGATCTGATACACCCAACTACTGACAACAACGTTCATAAAAGGATTAAAGGGAACTAAAGACCAAGTGTGATTTGACCGCAAAGCCTTGATTTCATCACACATAGCATCATGTCAAACGGTATACCTATCAGCATCAAATAATACAAGGGGTTCAGAAGAGGGAGAATGCAGTACCCAGGGGGAGGTAATGATAGCGGCAGCAGAAGCAACTAGATTTGCTGTCTTTGGCTGTCACAATCAAAGGACAGTAGGATGTCTGCTGATCAATGGCGGCGACGCAAGAGAAAATGGTGGAAATGAGGTGTCCTGTTACAATGGATAAGAGGAGAAATTAACCACAAGATTCAGGCCAGCCGAAGATGTTGAAGGAGAATCTGTCGCAAGCAGAGCGCTGGCAACATAAATGGGCTAACAATAAAGGTAGAACCAATAGTAGTGTTGTCACAGGCCAAATAAGGAGAAGCAAAGGAGGAACTAGAGATCATCCCGACACCAGCAAGATGACGTGCTGTAAGCTAGGTGAGACTGGTTTGCAAGCTGAACCTATAGCAGAATGATTAGATAAACATACATATGATGATGGGCAAGGGAGGGGAGAAGGTTGTGGTGGGTGGCCTGATTAGGGTGGTAGAGCTATATGGGTGGGGAACAACTAGGAATGTAGCAGATTTGGAAGGAAAGTGGTAGTGGGTTGGGTAGGAGGACGAGCTGAAACCTTTGTTATCTGTTCAGAATTATCAAATGGAAACACATCTTCATGAAAATGGACATAACGAGAGATATAAATGCGTTGAGATGCAATATCAAAACATCGATAATAGAAAGAGGTGTGTTGGGTGTGGGCAGCAAAGGGGCATTGATGGTAGCAGACCCCATGGATGGATGGGATGATTTGTGAATAAATGCATTCATGAGAAGATGACTATAAAGATCTGCATACCGGAGAGGTTCGGCCTTTGTCACAAAGCTTGTTACTATGTCCTTAAACTCTCTCCGAAGGCAACAAAACACATGTAAGTTGAAATCCTCTAGCGAAACAGGCCGATCAGCAGCGGCTAACTCATCAAACAATGCCTTAGCTTTTTGTATAAATTGAATTACTGATTCATCACCTTGTCGAAGATATTGAAGGGAGCCATGAAGTTACATAATACAGGAGTTTGACGTGAAAGCTAGAGCTTGCTTAAATGTGCGCTAGACAGAATATGAAGTTTGGCAACCGACAATAAAATGTAGAACTTTCATGGATAGCGAAGAAAGTAGAGCACTCAGAATGAGTTGGTCCTATTGTTTCCAACAAAAAAAGAACTAATTTACCTGAAGAGAGGTACCTTTGGCAGCAAGAACATGTAAAGAGGGGCAGGAGTTGGAGCCATTAACAAAGCCAAAAACTCCTTCGCCTAGGAGATACGACTTCATCTACATTCGCCACTAGAGATAATTGGTGTTTGTTAACTTGAAGAAGATGACTTGGTGAGTGTAGAAGAGAGAGACAATAGTAGTGGAAGAGGCGGTAGAAACTGTATCAGAAGAGGGCTGTAATAGGGGAGTATTGTTAGGGTTGAAGAGGGGTGACCACCAACTATAGGTTGTGGCCACGGCAGAACAGAGGTAGAGGAAGATAGTGGTGCTGCGACAAGGGAGGGAGCCTGTACCGTCGAGGCTGCAGAAGGAGAGCTACCAAGGCTGGGATGAGGAGTTCATTACACAGGAGAGAGGAAGTGTTTTAGTTTGTTTGGGCTATGATACCAAGTTGAGAATAATATAATAGCTCAGGTTGTGTCGTAACCAACCTTTCCTATTTATTTATATGTGGTAAAACATGACAGTAACTGTAGGAATCACAACATTGGAATAATTCTACATTAATTCCTATACATATATATACATGTTATACATTCTATAATATTCGTAAACACAATATAGGAACATGACGAGGAATGATTAAGGTATGTATGCCCACCATTATTAAGTAGGCACTCAGAGATGAGTTGGGTGTTTCACAAATTTGAACTCTGACTCATAGTCATAGGGCATACCATTAATGCCCACCTAACTTGTATTGTTTATTTGTCTGATATAAACTATGATATTTATGTGTTTTATAATTATTGGTCTATGTAATGGTTAAAGTCGGTCTACTCCAATAGAGTGAACCATAGTTTTATGGTCAAGTCTAGCCCTTCTAATGTGAAAACATATAAAATAAAATAAAACATCTTTTTATTTAATATCTGGAATACGTTTTATGTATAAGTTTATAATCATATATATTAAAAGAAACAATATAATTTTTTTGATATTTTTAATGTAAGTCAAGTTCTCATTGTTTTAATAAACTAGTTATTAAATCATGCAAAATAAAAAGACTAATGCTAATATGATTTATTTTTTTGAAACTTACTCATATGCAAATCAATATATTTAAATGTATTTTTGGGGAAAAAATTTGTTGTTTTTGAAATAATAATAATAATAATAATAAATAGTTTATTTAGTACCCGAAAAACGCTTCGCGTGTAGGTCATAATCCCGAATATTAAACATAAAAGGATAAAAAAAAACAAGGGACAAAAAAATAAACAAACGCAAAATTATCCTTTTAAAAAAAACAATCGGTAATTAAATTTAAAAAATAAAGCTTTGTTTGACAAAAAAAAAATATTTAATATTAAAAAAATATCTTACATGTAAGTTATAATCTCGAATATTAAATATAAAATTGTCAAAAAAGTGAGGGGTCAAAAAAAAAATTGCAAAATTATCTTTTAAAAAAACATTTAGAAATTAAATTAAAAAAATAAAGATTTTCTTCCAAGAAAATATTAATAATAAACAAAGTGTATTTTTTTACTAAGACGTGTTTACTAACCACGCAGATCAAAAGGTATATTGTTTCCTTTTTTGTAAAATTCTGTCAGACCAATTATGGTCTTAATTTTTTTTTTTTACAGAAAAAGGTCCAGCCCAGCCATACCAGCTGAGCTCTGTGATATTTAAGTTTGGTCCGAATGGCCCAAACTCCTTTTAAAACCACAAAGGACCAATCCATAAACAAAGTTTGAGTGCCTTACTTTCATCATTTGGAAGTTTAAAATGAAGAAATCTAATATAGGAGTTCATGCTTCAAAAGTTTGAGGATTAAACCTTCAAAAAAAAAAAAAAAACTGCTATTGTAGGGGCTATTAATGGGCTGATATTATGGGCTGTTGGGTACTGTTTCGGGCTGGAAAACAGAGAAAATGGTGGCTACCGTGAGGGGGAGACGATGGCTAGGTCCTTTTTATCAAAATGGTGGCTTCATAGAGTTGCAGAGATGGTGGCTACCAAGGCTTAAAAGGTAAGTTTTTGTTTGGCTGTGTTAACAATGGCTTCCCCTTCAGCCCCCTTGAGTTGGGTTTTTTGAGCCATTTTAGAAGCCAAGGACAAATGCTTTTCTAGCTCTGGAGCTGGAAAGTAAAGAATACAAGGCTGATTTTGATAGATAGAATAGTCTTGGATAGTGTTTTTGAGAAAACATTTATAGGTGTTTTCGGAGCAATTAAGGATTGAAATTTTGTTTTAGAGTGAAGTACAAGTGACAGGGTATAAAGGGGTGTAAAGAATGTGCTGAGGGTGATTATTTTTTATTTGGTTCGGTTTTTATAAAAAAAACCAAAACTGGTTTTAAAAAAAACCAAAATCGATTCAAATCAACCAGTTTCGATTCGGTTATTTTGGGAAAAAAATCGGTTCAAACTAGTTTGGCTCGGTTTTTTCTGTTTTAGGCTTATAAAACCGAAACTGAACCAATCGGTTTTTTTCACGGTTCGGTTTTTTCAGTTATTTTTTTTCTGGTTTTCTCGGTTTAATCAATTTTTCAGTTTTTTTCTCACTCCTAATATATGTGGTGTGGTAAAGAGATGGGGTAGAAATTAGGGCTAAAAAATATGCACTAGGGCATCATTTTCTTTTGTTTTAATGGGAAAAAGATAATGAATAGTGAAATTATAGTTTTTTTTTAATTTGGTCCCTTGAAACTTTGCAATTGAACCCTAAGTAGCCCAAAATCTTTCAGATTCCTTATAATTTCACCCTTAGCCTTTTTTAATTGGACCCTCGAATTTTAGCACTTTTTACAAAGTGGTTCTTGGTCTCGGATTTCAACCTTAAACTTTGTTTTAAATTAAGTTTTTATTCAACTCATCTTGTCAACATACCTCATTCTGGCTATTCTTCTTTTACAACTCAAAGGCTTATCTCTTTGTGTCCTAAAAATATCTTTGAATTTTAAATTTTTATTTTCAAATAAAAAAGAAAAATATACAAATAATCTTTGGGAATCCAAAATTGGGTTATGACAATTTTCTCCTCTTTACAATACTTATGGTATAGCCTTTTAAAGAACTTTAGAAAATAAGTTTGTAAAGAAAAGAAAAGGGTGTTGGGTATTTGGGTGCTAGCCCTTGGTTTGTGATCGTGTAATATGTATGTAGTCTCTGTTTGAGCGACTAGCTTGTGGTTCGTGATCGACTAACCAACCTATGCGTGAAAAATATTTAGGATTCTTCATGAATATGTTCGGGCAACTTGCCCGTGTGTGAAAAATATCCAAGATTTTTCATGAATGGTCTCTGATTGGGTGACCAGCCAGTGATTCGTGATCGGGTAATTTGCTCGTATATGAAAAATATCTAGGATTTTTCATGAATTGTCTATATTTGGACTACCAACTCGTGGTTCGTAATCAGATAACCTGTTTATGGTGTGAAAAATATCTAGTATTTTTCACGGATGATCTCCGTTCTGGCGACCAACCCTTTATTCGTGATCAGGTAACCTGTCAGTGGTGTGAAAAATATCTAGAGTTTTTCACAGATTGTCTTTGTTTGAGCGACCAACCAGTAGTTTGTGATCGGGTAACCTGCTCGTGATGTGAAAATATCCAGGGTTTTTCACATATAGTATTTGTTTGGGCAACCAACCTGTGATTTGTGATCAGGTAACCTGTTCGTGATGTAAAAAATATTTATGATTTTTCATGAATAATAGTGTCTTGGACATTCCATAAGATTTTTGGAGTGTATGATGATGGTGGAAGGTCATTTTGATAAAGAATATGGAAGTTATGGTGGTTTAATAGGTGTTGGACTAAAAGGCTAGGTGGTTGTGCTAATGACTTCAATTTGAAAAGGATAAAGTGGTGGAAGATTTATGATGATGGTAGATTCGATGAAGAAGATGGTGGATTCAATTAGGCTTCAACTAGCCTCTATGACCGTGTTTCACTGTGGGGCCAGACTATTTTTTAAGTAAAAAATGATGTTCGGGTTCTTAAATGTGGTAAAAAAAAGACATAAAAAAGGATTATGACAAGCCTGTAACCACGCTAATAAGGGTTAATCCAATCCAAGTTATCTTACCAAACTCGCGTCCCAGGTCATGTGATTGGAATAACTCAATAAAAAAATAAAGAGAATTATAAAGCTCTTTTTTTTAAAAAAAAAAATCATGTTAACTTTTTAAACTCGTGACCTGAGTTATTAAACCAGAATCACCCAACCTAGAAAAACCATGAAGTCCAATTCACAATCAATCATGTATTGAATAATAAAATTGAAAAACGAATCTCAATTATACAAAAGGATTTTAAAAAATAACAATTAAAAGAATGAGAATACAAAATAAAATGTAAAATAAATTTTATATTTAATTGAAGGGTGAAATTGAAAACAAATTAGTAAAAGGACAAAAAAATAAAAAATATGAGGATTAAATTTAACATAAAAAAATAAAAACTATGTTGTAATTAAAGAGTGAAATTGAAAAGAATAATAATTTTTACAAAAGGATGAAGAACAAAATTAAAATCAAAACAATAAGGAGCAAATTGAAAAACATAATACTAAAAATTTGAATTGAATGATGAAATTGAAAACCAATAAAACTTTTATAAAATGACCAAGGTAAAAAATTAGAAATTCAAAGAATGAGGATCAAATTAGAGAATATAATATTTGGTAAATTAAGATTCAAATATGAAATTGAAAAAAAATAAAACTTCTACAAAATAGTCAAGACAAAAAATGAGAAATCAAAATAACAGGGATTAAAATTGAAATACTAACAACCAAAAGAACCAAGCTATAATATCTAAGGAAGGAGAGAGAAAAGGGGGGGAAAAGCCTATATGCAACACGCATCATAACAACATGAAAAGAACATGGTAACGCTTTTAATAACATGACAAAATGACATTTTTTTTAACGCCGAGAGGCATCACTCATGCCACCCAAAGAGTGTGGGCGTCTCTAACGCGCTCCTGAGCATGCCACACACGCATGTCTTTTTTGTTTTCTTTTTTATTTATTTAGATAGATATTAAAATATCTCTGAGCTGACTTTCTAATTAAAAAAAATCTTTGTAGAAAAACAAAAACACTTCTTAACTTTAAGCTTAATTTTTTTAAAAAAAATTATTTTAATTGTTTTACTATGCATTTTAATTGTTTATGATTTTTTATATTTGGTTAATTATCAAAGTGCCTCTCTACTTAGGTTATAATAACAAAAAAAAAATATTATGAAAATACAAAAATACCCCTTGACTCCATTTTTTTTTCAAATAATATTTTGATTATTTTATTATGCAATTAAGATAAAAAAAAATATTTATTTATCCCCGTTGCATTATAAATAGCAAATGCTCCTGAATGCCAAGACAAAAATACCATTATATTATACTACTATTCTAATAAACAATGCTTGTGGGTTGGAAGCTACATTGTTAGGTTTTTAGATGAGTGTTTCTACATTTTCAATTTTCCAATTACATGAACAAATCCCCAATCAGGTTAAGGATGTTATATGTAATTTATGCACAGCGAGGATGCAAAATGTTAACATTAAGGTTGTATGCAATTTACCCTTTTAGTGTTCTAGGGATTTGCAAAAGTTCCTTTGCCCTAA
>Ga0325410_1001408_pt1 | contig 26598 bp, 9 predicted proteins | sample PopdelMetagenome_16_FD_206182 | JGI IMG/M metagenome (GOLD analysis project Ga0325410, IMG submission 206182) | Populus deltoides microbial communities from Bellville, Georgia, United States - Xylem-PdIQD-R3 | ecosystem: Host-associated > Plants > Phyllosphere > Stem > Wood/Secondary xylem...
TTCCCAACATGTAGAGGTGTTTGAGATTGTGGTGTATATAATTTTTTATTTAAAAATACATCAAAATCATAAAAAATACTAAAAAAAAATTAATTTAATATTTTTTTAAATAAAAAACAATTTTAAAAAACAAATGAAAATAGAAGCATAAGTTGTGAAAAATACGTCGAACATGACTCGCTCACACGCAATCTCCACGCCCACCAGATTATAACTTCGTATCTATCTAGTCGGTCCGTGGCGATTACGACGAGGACACGCACCTCCCTCGCTCCCTCCCTCCTCCTTTGTTTTGACTGCCCAAGAGCAGTTTCAACCAAATAATTATTAATTATCCTCTTCGTATTTATAACCTAGCACACCTGCTCCCTTTCCTCTCAATCTCTGCAAAGCAAAACTCCAAATCCTAACACGACGGGACCATCTCTGGAACCAGCTGCTCCAGTGGCTCGTTTTCTCACTCACCAAATGGGCCAATCATCTTCCACCACTAATTATTCAATCAACCGATTCTTAACCCCCGCGACCATCTCATCCGAATCCTCAGATTTAGCCGACGAAATCAATATCGGACCTCTCAGAGACCACACGGAGGACATACCAGACGATTGTTTAGCTTACATATTCCAGCTTCTCAAAGCCGGTGACCGCAAAAGCTCATCCCTTGTCTGCAAACGATGGCTACGCGTCGATGCTCAAAGTCGCCGCCGGCTTTCTCTGATTGCGCAATCGGAGATTATTTCCTATGTACCTACGATCTTTACTCGATTCGATTCGGTTGCTAAACTATCTCTTCGGTGTGGTCGGAAATCTGTTAGCTTAAATGACGATGCGTTGCTGATGATTTCTATCCGGTGCGAGAATCTCACGCGACTCAAGCTCCGTGGATGTCGTGAACTGACTGAGTTAGGTATGGCTAACTTTGCTAAAAATTGTAAGAACCTGACGAAATTTTCGTGCGGTTCGTGCAATTTCGGGGTTGAAGGAATTAATTGGATGTTAAAGTATTGTACTGATCTTGAAGAGTTGACTATTAAGCGGCTTAGAAGTGTCAATAATGGGAACGAATTGGTCATCGTTCCCGGCGCGGCCGCATTAAGTTTAAAATCCATTTGTTTGAAGGAGTTGGTTAATGGGCAATGCTTTGAACCGCTTGTGGTTGAATGCAAGAAGCTTAAGACCTTGAAAGTGATTCGTTGTTTAGGTGATTGGGATAGTGTGCTTGTAAAAATTGGGAATGGAAATGGGATTTTGAGTGATGTTCACTTAGAGAGGTTGCAAGTGAGTGATATTGGACTTGGAGCAATTGCCAAATGTGTAAATATAGATAGTTTGCATATTGTGAGGAATCCTGACTGTTCAAATTTAGGGCTTGTTTCTGTGGCAGAGAATTGTAGGAAGTTGAGGAAGCTTCATATTGATGGGTGGAATATCAATCGGATTGGAGATGAGGGTTTAATAGCTGTAGCGAAACAGTGCCCGGAGTTACAAGAGCTTGTTTTGATTTGTGTTCATGTTACGCATTTGAGTATGGCAGCAATTGCTGTTAACTGTCAGAGATTGGAGCGATTGGCATTGTGCGGGATTGGAGCTATTGGTGATGCGGAGATTGCTTGCATTGCAGCTAAATGTGTGGAGTTAAAGAAGCTTTGCATCAAGGGCTGTGCTATTTCTGATACTGCCATTGAAGCTCTTGCTTGGGGATGTCCGAATTTGGTTAAGGTTAAGATCAAGAAATGCAGAGGAGTTAGTAGTGAAGTTGTGAATTGGTTGTTGCGGCGCAAGGGGTCACTTGTTGTTAGTTTCGATGCTGCTGAAAGTGAAGGGTTGGATGCCAGTGGCAGTGATGTTGGAGGTCAAGAAAGTGGTGTGGAATTCCCGGTGATGGGTGACCAAGTAGTTGTCGGTGATGGCCCTTCAGTCAGCATTGGGAGATTGGCTTTGCTTAGGGCGAAGCTAGGGTTTTTCGCCAGCAGGAATTTAGTGCCCTGTGCGTTTAACAAGTCATCAAATCACGGGGATAGTTCAAGTAGCAATCTGTGAATGATTTTTGTAGGAGGCGGTAAAATGAGAAACCAACTCTTGATCCATTCGCCCTATTCTTTTTCTATTGGTTGCGCTAATTACTTGATTCTTATATTTCACAGTATATGTTGTCTCTTTCTGCATTGTTCAATTTTGTTAGCAGTTAAATTAAAACAAGAAGAGCTTCCGTTTATCAGTCAGTCTGTCTCTATTTCTTTCTTATCACACTTGTATTTGGGTTTTTTTCTTCCATAACTTGAAGTAACCGTTACTTCAGTTGAATTTCTTTATTTTTTTATTGTAATTAAATTATTTAGGAAGAAATACTTTTTATTATTCTGTAACACAAAAGGTGAAGTAACCATTAGAGCATCTCCCATTTTAAAATGGCTTTATATATATATATAATAATTAAAAAATAATTTAAGTTAATTTAGATGAATTCGTTAAATTCATGACATGTGTAATTGAAAAAAGAATAATCTTATAAAAAATAACACGTAGAAATAACATTTGTATAGAAAAAAGAGAGTAAAGTAGCATTTTGTATATCACTCCCGAATGTTACTTCTCAAAAACTCTCATGTGTTCATCACGATGCCTGTGGTTTCTTGAATGCTGCGTAGCTTCTTGCAGCACACCAGTCTGTGTAAACACAGCAGCCTTGTGGTGAGGTCCTAATTTTGTGGTTCATACTGGCAACTGAGTCTTCCATGGACTTTAAACTAAAGATCCAGTTCTTCTCTCTTTTTCAAAACCGTGTTGTTGCAAATGATAGCCAATTCAAAGACAAGCTGCCTGAGACACATTTCATGGTCCAGTTCAGTTATTTTAGCATGATTGATATATTGGTCTCCGAATGTTCTGGATGTTTTGGCATACAATATTTGGTTCGCCTTTGTTAGCTGTCTTTTATATTGATGTCGACTTCAGCCTTTGAACTAAATTTTGTCTTCTTAGTGGCAATGTTTTTTTTTTTTAAAAGCTTCTGTTCATGATGATACAGTACCATTCGGGTTCTAAGGAGCTACCGGGAAGTTATGATGCTTGAATTCTAACTGCTACTGGGAATAATTTCATAGAAGTACAAGAGCGTGGGAAGTATCTTAGCTTGGAGGGCATGGTTGAGGCGCACAATTCAGAAAGACCAAGCGAGAAATTGTGATGGTGACTCGACAATGATACATAGACTCGAAAATTCAAAGTCATTGTTTATCACCGTCTCGGTGGTGTTCATTGTACAATACACGCCGATTTTCTTTTTTATGATTTTTCTCAGTCAAATGTTGGATGAAGGAATCAAATTGTTTCTTCTCTGGTTATTTCCTATTTTTGACATTATTAATAATGGGGTGTTCGAGAATATGGTAGGGATTGTTTTTTAAAGTGTTTTTTGTTTGAAAATGCACCAAAATAATATTTATTTTTTTATTTTTAAAAAATTATTTTTGATATCAGCACATCAAAACGACATAAAAACACAAAAAATAATTAATTTGAGGTAAGGAAAAAAAATTTAATTTTTTTTCAAAAGCTTTTGAAACACAAAAACAAATAAGGTCATATATAAAAACCAATTTGAATCTTCTACTTTTATAATTAGTTAATGTGAAATTACAAAGTGAAGATGTTTAATTACTTGATTGATATCCTTCGAGTAGACTGTTTAAGCTATGAATAAGACCCTAATCCATGCTTGCCAACGAAGTTGAAAAAACTTTCTAATGAATCTAAATCTTTCCACAACTGTTTAATGGGCTAGAGTTTTTTTTTTTTTTTGAGTTAGACTTGGACTGATAGTCCACGTTCTCATACAAAACAAGTTTCTTTTGCAAAATAAGGGATCCTTTGATGCCTAAATTAACCAAGCGTAGAAGAAAAATAGTATATAGAAGAAAAGGAATGAAAATATAAGAGAATATATATTGTGGTCTATGTGTATGGATTTATTGTGTTGTTATCTCTATACCTGGTGATCCTTAGGTATTTATATACCTCAGATCACATATATTTGTTTTGCAGGCGGTAGGGTCGCGAATCTACTCGTATTATTAACCATGAAAAATATTTGATTTGTGTGAGCAACTACACCATTAACCTCTTAGAATGAGTTATTTGTGTAAGCATCCATCCTATTAATTTGTGAGACAAGGTTCTAGGTATGTACCATACTGACAACTTGTAATACAAGAATTTAGGTGTGCGCTTGCACTGATAACTTGTTAAACAAAGAATTAAGGATGGTGGTAGTATATGGGGTATGTCTTCAAACTTTTTACACATATGCTTTGAGATTGTTTAACATGAAAAGAATCAGTGTGCTTTCCCATTTAGGTTAGCCAACTTTTTCCTCTTTTTCTCTCTTTTTTTCCTCCTCCTCCTCTTTCACTTTTCTTTGTGGGTTTGATTGGATCAAAATTGTTGGGCCTGGTGGAGCCATTTTTTCTTTCTCTTTCTTTTTATTTCTTCTCCTCTCTTTTATTAAGCTCCATTGTCTGAGTTGAGACTGAATTAAAGAGTTATTGAAGAATTAGTGATTGACATAGAAAAAATAAAAATAAAAATTTGGCACATGTATAACATGTGTCAGCGAGTGAACAAGCCTCCCAATATCTAGCTATGTGTGCGGTACTTTTTAGCCTTTGATGGCAATCTTTCTTGGTGGATTTGGTTTCGTCTTGACAAGGGGAATTCTCCTATATAATACGTGTCTATAGGAAATCTTCAACAACCTATTTTCTTTTCTTTTTTTCTAACCTTTTATCCCTTGTTTTCCACACATTTTCTTCTTTTTTTCCCTCCTTATTTCCTAAGAATTAGTGATTGACATAGAAAAAAAAAGTTTTTAGGCATATACATGACATGCGTCAGCGAGTGAACAAGCCTGCCAATTTCTAGCTATGTGTGCAATAATTTTTGGCCTTTGATGAAGTCTTTCTTGGTGGATTTAATTTCATCTTGACAAGGGAAATCCTCCTATATAGTACGTATCTATAACAATCTTTTTCCTTTTTCTTTCCCCTCCTTTTTTCTTTTCCTTTTCACTTATGAGCCTAATTGATATTTTATTTCCTTTTCCCTTTTTTCTTCTCTCATTCGTACTTGGTTAATCCCTTTTCTATTTTTCTCTAATTTTATCCTCTCATCTTCTTTTATCTTCTCCTCTCTTTATTTTCTCCCCTTATCTCTTATCGGGCTTGTTGAGCCTTTCTCTCTCTCTCTCTCTCTCTCTCTCTCTATTTTTCTTCTTCTTCTTTCACCTTTTTTTACGCCTGGTTGGGCTTATTTATCATGCCTTATTAATTTCCCCATCCAGTTTTTAAAACTATGTGAAGTTTTAAAAACTCTAATTTTTACTTGTAGGGGCATTTTGATTCGGAAATGGGAGGTATGAGAGTGCGAATCAAAATCATCTAATGTTAATTATCCTTTGTATGCACGGGTGAAAGAAGACAATGAACTTTTTAGGCGAGTTATCTTGAGAGGAGTAAGCATGCTTGTGTCCAAGTCAAATAAAGGTTCTTCATAAAATATAGCTAGAGAGAGCTCGCGTAGGGTGTTTTGGCATTTAAGCTCTATTGGAGATTGTTTTGTACTTAGGTGAAGAAAAAGTTCCGTAGAGACCATTTTCATGGTGGAGAATGCCTTGTGCTTAGGCAAAGTTATGTTGCGGTAAGTGTTATGCTATCACACATAGAAGTGCTCTTTATTATATTTGGGCTAGGTTATTTCTTGGTGACTTCACTGTGTTGGGATAAATGTTGTTTTGAGCCTGACGAGAAAAACTCCTACATAGGTAGAGAATTTTATGGAGAAAATACCACAATGAATTTTTTAGGAATATTATTATATGGAATTATATAGATTTTATATGAAGATTTCATTTGGGTACATGTTTATTTTGTATATATAATAATGAAGATGAGCAATCTTATGGATAACAACATAATAAAGAATCATGAAGAAAATACCATTTTCGTGAAATAAAAGTTTAAAATATATTTTAAGTAATCTAAATGCTATAAGGAAAGGAAAGATTGACATTAAAATGATCAGAGGTCACTTTAAGGATTTTTTCTCTAGGGTTAAAAGTAGACCTAATTCTACCAGTAAGGTGTCTCTTTGTTTATAAATATTCATTTCTTTGCAATCTTATACATCTTTACTTAGTACCGGTTGATTGATTTATAATGACTTCTTACCTATAAGGAAAGTAAAGGTACATTCCATAAATATTATCTGATTTCATCTCACTATAATCATTCACATTTCAGTAAGGAATCTTATGGCTAAGTATACATGGTACTAATCAAAGTATTTATTTAATAGAGAAAAGGTCCCTCAAAGATAGTGTTTTAAGATAGTTCTATCTTTATCACCATGAAGGTTTGTGAGAGTATGCAATTTTTAGGATAGTTACCAGTGGTTATTGATATATTTATGATTTCCTCAACTAGCACATTATTATTTTCTTTTCCTATCAGATGAGTTTTTACTAGATTCAACTTGAAAGGGTGTATACCTACTTGTGCCATCATTTATCTAGAGAGGATGTTGATAACGCTCTCATCATCTATGATTACCCTATGTACCTTATGGTTGGATATGATAATGATGATTACTATGACATCCTCATAGGAGAATGTTATCCCTTTTTCATCTTTAGAGATTAAGATGATATAGTTATGTCATGAATTTGGGAGTCATAAGGCAACCGAAACTTGCTTTGCGTATGCTTTTTTAGCCCTACTATAGTTATTCTAAACAAAAAAGTTTTCAAGGATCACTTTAATTTTAGGAAAAAGTTTAGAGGCACATCGGTCTCTTTTTTTTTCTTCTTCAAGTTGTGACTTCTTCCTGATGAATTATTGAAGGTAACCTTTAATAATCAATTTTTCTATTTCCTTTTTTAGTATGTAACAATAGTCAATATCATGACCTTATCTTTATGAAAAAAGATAGTACTTATTACAGTTGTATGTGTTGGTGTCGTTTTTCATTGGGCGTACTATAGAAATTTTTATTTATTAATGACAGTGAATACCTTATTTTAGGTGGGATTCACTGGTGTTGTCTTGAGCTCGAAAAACACCAACAAACTACAAATAAAGCTTTTTAGTTTTTGTTTTTTGCTGCTTTAGGGATATTATAAGTAGAGATCAACGATGCTCAAGAGGCTTTTCTTTTTGTATTTAGAACTGAGGATATCCTTGTCTTGCTACACTAGCTTCCTTTCTATAATTATGGTTTTTTACTAATTGCCTAAATTTAAGGAGAGTTTAATCTAAGAATGTATAGTCATTCCCATAAACTATATTTTCATAAACTCCATTAACTAAGGTTTTAATGGCAATGGGTTCAAATAAACCCTCCCTTTAAGTGCCCCATTGTAAAATCTCTTCGTACATGTTTTAGGGTTTTTGTTTTCTAATTGTGTAATGGTGAAGAGCTTAGTCCAGCTCTTTTTAGCTGTTATGCTTGTGCTGAAGTAAAAAATGAGTTTAAAGAAAAGATCACTAAGGTCAAGAATATAATTAAGCTTTAGGCTAAGATACCATACTTGTGTAGACTTGTAAAAAGTTATTGAAAGAATTTTACATATAACATCATTATCTTATATCACTAATTCTACGTTATTTCATACACTTAATACCTGTTTCTTAGGTTTGTAAGTCCAATATAATTATGTAAATTTATCTTTATAGATATATAATCCTTAGATAAATTGGTATCCAACACTCATTTGTAAAGTGGAGAACCACCCACCTAGTGGGGGTTGTATTCATTCTCTGAAACTTACATGATAATAGATCTAATCACATACCATGGCCTTTTTTGCTCAGGACTACCCAAGTTAGATTTTCATAAAGTGATGTTGATGACCACTCTTATATTGTGATTAGATGATGTTTCATTTTTCATTTTTATTTTTTACTTTAAGAGTTTGTATCTATAATAACTAGTTTGAGAACATTCACCACAGTAGTCATAACCTTTTATAGTTTAAGTTGGAGTATGATGATGCTCTGGCTTACTTTATTGTACATCATTTTATTCTATTTCTTTTAAAAATTAAAGTTGTCTATGTACTGAAGGTGGTGAAACTAGTGATTGCGCCAATCTCTAAGGGAGAGGCAAGGTTACTATTGTATGGATAAAACAACCTCTACGCGAACCTTTATTTGTTGGGCTATTTGTTAGAGATCTAAAAGGGCCGATTAACGTGTGGTGAAGAGGTCATTACTCTTATGTGCCCTAGCATTTCTAAGTTTTCAGTCATGAATTTTTTTAAAAAATATGAATACATAAGAAAAGGAGGGAACAGACTGGCTTTTGTTCTGTTTATACAAATATCACCACTAACAAAGTTGAAAAAACTTTAGAAGGATATGAGAATTTTTTATATTTTCTCCCATGTTTTATGCATCTTCTTTCTTTTATTTTTTTTCTATTTTCTCACTATGCTTTGTTGGGCATGTTGGACTTGATTAGATCCTTCCCCTTTATCTCATTTTATTTTCTTGTTCTCCTTCTCTTCTTTTCTTCTTGTCTTTTTACTTTTCTTTTCTTGGTCCGACTAGGTTTTTCTCCCCCCCCCCTTTTTTTTAATCTTTTCCTCCTCTCTTTTTTTCTCCTAAAAGTTTGGTTGAGCCCTTCTTCATTTTTTTCTCTCTCCTTTCCTCTTCTCTTTCCTTCTCTTTTTATTTTCTCTTCGCATATCTTTATTTTCTCTCCTACTCTCCATATGGCTTAAGTGGGCCTCCTTTTTTTTTCTTTTTCTTTTTTTTTTTTATCTCTTCTTACCTTTCTTTTTGAGCTGCATAAGCTTGTTATTGCCTCATCACACATGATGTGAATTTTATGAATTTTACTTTGTTACACAATGAATATGTCATTAATCAGGTTTCATGATACTTATTCCATATGGTATTTATTGTGACAAGAAAAGCAATGTGATTTTAATTTTAGACAATCTAAATATATTAGTAAAATGGATGCCTAAAGCTAAGAGCAATTGTCCATGTGCTAGGAAAACCTACTTGGACTTTTACCTTGCTATTTGATTGCCACTTCTCGAGTAGATTAGTTGCTTGATTGTATAGATTTCGAGCATTGTTTGTTTATTACCTAACAATATTTGACTGCCACTTTCCAAGAAAATTAGTTACTTGATTGCAGAGGATTGAAGATGTTCATATAATTAGTTTGTTCTCTCTACCTCTTTTATACTAATCAATTCTTAAAGAGGGAATTTCTCCACCATATCAGTTGGACAGATGAAAACAATTTAGAGATTTATAGCTAGAAAAATGAAAAAAGAAAAAGAAGAAGGATTCTCACATGAATTTACAAACCAATTTAACCAATCATGCATACAACATGAGATTTGCAAGCAAGAATACTAGGATGCATTGTGAATTAGTCTCAAGGGGGAAAAGGATCAAACGAATTGCCTATCTATTTTAGAGCTATTCATTCTATTTTAAGCTCGTCTACACCAACTAATAGGAGAAAGGATTTGAGCGAGAGACAAAATTTAGGAAGATTTTGAGCTCTCAAAACATTATTGGAAGTCTAATTCCTGATGCGAGAATAACCCGCCAAAGATTTGCAAGGCTTGGAGGTAAACAAACTAAAAGTTATATTTGTTATCATAAATCTATGTGTTTGATCAAAATCTTCTGTATCATTTAATAATGATTTACAAACAAATGTTTTTCTTTTTTTTTTTTTTCATTTTCCTGGTTTAAATTTAATGGAAAATGTTCTAGCTGTTGTCTGCAATTTTGTCTATATAAAAAGGCAATTACATCCTTATCAGTCATTTGGATGGAGGTAAAACATTAATTCTAAATGTTAAAAAATATGATAAGATTTTTTTATAAATATTCAAGTGAAACTTCAAGAAAAAAAATGGATTCGCCTGAATTCTTGAAGAGTGAATTAAAATTAACCTTAATGAAAATAAAAATAAATTTGGAAGGATGAAATCCTAATTGCTCTTTAAGGTTATATTAAGCTATAAAAAAGAAGCACAACATCATGTTATCTATCTTTAATTTACTGTTAAAATTCATTATCCGTATATTTATTATTATTATTATTATTGAAAAAGTAACTTAACCCTCATCTTTTCATTCAAATCTAATTATTGTTATCACCACAATTTTAATGAACTATTTTAAATAATAACTAAATAATTGGCTTGTACCATGTCGCGGGTTAGATAAAAAACAATTTGAACATAAAAAGTGAACGTCTGAGTATTTCTAATGTGTTTTTCAATAGCAATAAAATTTTTAACTATTAACTCAAAATTAGTTTAGTTGGTCAACCTTAAAACCTCATAATCTAAATTTATAGTCAGGGTCTCAAATTAAATCATGTGTGGGTGAGTTAATGTAACCTAATTGATCTAACGGGTCTAAAACATTTTTAGATAATTAATAAAAACATGGTTTGATTTAAAATATATTTCAAGATTTTTTTAATACTGAGAAAAGAACAAATTGAATCGATCTAGGTCGACCTGTAAACTTGTCATGCGGGTCATGAACTCAAGTGAATTTAATAACTTTATTTTTTTGAAACTATTTTTTTTATCTAATTGCATAATAACAAATATAGATGATAATAGTAAAATAACTCATTTAAATTAAAAAAAAATTACAATTGATTGTAATTTTTTTTTTCTAATATTACAAAAAGATTTTCATTATTTTATTTGAGAACAAAGTAAAAATTAATTGGAATTTAATAAAATAATATCTAAAATACATTCTTTATCAAATTAAGAATTCTAGAAAATAATATATAATATATTCTAGATTAATTAATCTTTAAGAAATTACTTTTTAGGAAAAACAATTTTAAAAAATCCTTATAAAAAAGGCTCAGGCCCATGTGTATGGGTTTCTCTAATTATTTGTTTTTGTCTGATTAAAAAGATGACGATGCATTCACCCTTGTTTTGAACAAAATAATCAAATATAACATCATCTACTAGTGAAAAATTGGCCACCTTAGGTGGGAGTAAAGATGAGTTGCTAACTTCTAAGCATTACCCAACCCATTTCACTTACTTTTTGAACTTAAACCATAAAAGAAATACCTTAACGAACTTACTAAACCTATTTTTTTAATCTTAAATTAACATTTGATTTGTTAAAAAATAAAAAAAACCAACTTAAATTTAAAAATAAAAAATCAACCCAAATTTAAAAAATTTCTTGAGGCTTGATCTATCTTTTTTTTTTTTTGCAATATAAAGAAGAAGAAAAATCTAAATAGAACTCCTCTCACTAAATAAAACACATTGACACCAAGAATGACTAGTTTTGCCACCGTAAACAAGCTATTTGTCAACTCTCTCTATCTCTCTGCTTCATCATAATCTAGGAACTCACACTCCTCTTTGAAATTCAAGGACTAAATTGTGAATAAAATAAAGTTTTAAACTAAATTGTTTAATTTCCAAACTAAAGGGACCAAAAAGAAAATCTGACAAATTCCCAAGGCACAAAGGTGCTGACATGTTGTTTTTTAAGACCTTTCATTTTTTTGTATTGTAATTTTGGTCTCCACTCTTTTAACCTTTCTCAAACAATAAAATTGGATTTTTTTTTCATGAAATTAACAACAAACCTAATGGTGGAAGGTTTTTTTTTATATCGAGATAGTCACATAAAAAATAGATCGAAACAAATTATCAACTTAAAATTCAATTGATAGAACATGGAAGGATCAAATTCAAAAGAAAAAAAACTTGATGCTCGAAGGGGAAAAAAGAATAAGGACTAGAGTTGACATTATATTTTTTTAAATAAAAGGCTTGCCATTTTTTCTCTGTTTTAATTTTGGTTCCCTCCTTTTTAATTTCTTTCAAAAAATAAAATCAAATTATTTTTCATGAATTCAAGTTCTAACTTGATGTCGGGATGCCTTTTCAAGACCGTGATAATTACATAAAATGTAAAGAAAAATAAACTGCCAACCCCAAATCCAAATAAATACATCATTGAATAATAAAATTGAAAAGAATAAAAAATTGATAATAAAAAAATAAAAACAAATAATAATAATAATAAATGAAACACCACGTGAATCTATAATAAATCACCTCACATGATAAGCTTATCTCTTTATGTTTTTGTTAATACATATAAAAATTATTATAATTTTTAATACCAAAACATGATATTATCAAGTTTCCTGTTATAAAAATTGTAAATAAACTTCACACTATTATTTATATTTTATTTAATAAGATCTCTTAAGATAACATTATCATTCATTGATGGCTTACATGTACATTATCTTCATAGGAAAATACCACACTAAATATTTATTATAAAAGGGTGGAAGTAATTATATATATCATTAATGTTTAAGTGTAATATGTAAATACTTTTTTTTTTAGGGATATCTTCGAGTTAATCGATATTAGGCCTTTTCTTAATGTATAAAAACCTCCCTATAGTACATTACAAAGAAATTACTTAAATATTTTGCATTACTCGTGATAAAAAATAGTCCTTCTATTTAACTCTACTAGCTTGTCTTAACTAGATACTTGATCCACAATTTGCAATGAGTTATATTTTTTTTCATATAAAAAATTATATATTCAACATGTTTTTGTAGTTAAAAAAATTTAAGTGAAATAAACAAATTTATGCATCCATGTAATCAAATAAATTAAGAACTATATGTGTTAATAAATGAAGAAAAATTCATAAGTGATAACTAAAAATAAAAATAAAAAACTTAAGAGATATATGTAGATCAAAATATTTAATTTCGCAGATTGGGACATGTATCTAGTTGTGTTTGTTAAATTTGTTTATTAAAATAATCTTTTTGTTCAAGCAAATGATTATAGAAAAAGAGACACAAATTAAATTGATTAAATAAAACAAAAGGGAAAAAACACTATGAAAGACTACATATATTAAAAATATTATTTAAAAATAATTTTCGTTTTATTTTCAATATTATTTAGAATCAACAATACTAGGACAATAGCCTCCTTACGCTAGCCTTCTCCTTCTTACTAATTCCTCCTCTTGGCCACAACCACCTCAAGAAGAATTAAAATTGAAAGGAAGAAAGAATCAAATCTTAAAAAAAAAAAAACAAAAGTAAAAGTAATTGTTTATGTGTTTGTCTTTGATTTGCAGGTGATGGTGTGTGACATTGCCAGTATAGACTCGAAAAGGAAAAAGAGATTTACCCAATCCACTCGTTTTTGCTTCATCGAGAATGGCGCGTGAGACCCACACTCCATCATTGTTTCTACAATTCCAGAGGCTTCCCTACATCGTTTTGAATTCTGGCAACTTCCGCAGATTATTTCATGAATTTCAAGATGTTCATTTTGCAGATATTTTATGTGTGTTTCATTTTTAAATTTTGAGTTGGTACTGTATATATACATGTAATTATGGGGTGTGTGAGTAAAACATAGTAAGAAAGAAGAATGTGTGTGTGTGTTGCATTTTCTTTTTATTATTTTTTATTATTTTGTGTTAATAAATGATGAAAAAATAAAAACCATAAAAAGATAAAAAAAATAATAATTTAATTAACCCAAATGTTTTAATTGCATGCGACCAGATTCTAAAAACTTTTCATATGCACTTTCTAAAAAAACAAAAAATATTTTTATCATGTTTTAAAAATAAAAATAGATATTATAGCTCTTTTAGTAGCATGTGTTTTGTACTTGAGTCCCTTGTCTTGCAATTCAACCCCCACTCCTAAAAAATATTCAATTGAGCTAGAATATGGGTTTAAAAATGCTCAATTATGCAAAATAAAAGTTTGAGGATCAAATTGATTTTTTTAAAAATAGACTATTGAAATCCATAGTGAAATATGAAAGGATGAACAATAATGAATAGGGAAAATTGCTACATGAAAACCTCTAACTCTTTTAGTTTTAACCACTAGCTATTTGACTTGCGGTCTACCGCATGTCAGATATTTGTTTTATATAAAAAAATTATACATACAAGTTTTTTCGAGATATTTTTGTGCATAAAAAAGATTCAAGGGTAAACTGAAAAGCTCATGCTTATATGTAATCAAATAAATCGAGAACTATGTGTGTTAATAAATAAAAAAAAGTTATTAACGATAACTAAAAATAAAATTAGACAAATCAAGAGACAAGTACAGATCAAGATATTTAATCTTGCAAGATAGGACATTAAATTGATTCAATATTAAAAATAGACACACATTAAATTGATTAAATAAAATAAAAGTGAAAAAAATATTATACAAGACTGCACATATTAAAAATATTATCTGAAAATAAATATTTTTTATTTTCATAAATAAAATTCTTGTATAATAAATATAAAAAAATTATAGATAATCCAGAATAATCTTTTCAAAAAGTAAATATGCACATCACCATAAAAAAACAATCTTTATCCGAAAAAAGATTAAATAAACAAAAAACAAATCATGGATGACGAATATCATTCGAAATATAAATTTAAAAATGACTTTAAAAAAAGATATATTAAAAAAGATATCAGTTAAAAAAAAGCAATATATATAAAAAATAATAGTCCGGGTGCAGTGACTTAACTCATCAAACCTATGATCCGGAGCATGAACTCAACCGAGTTCAATAATGTTTTCCCCTTAAATTTATACTCAACCTAAAAAATAATAATAATAAGAGCTAAAAAGAGCCTAGACATGCGGGCTTATGGCCCAACTTGTATGGGTCTTTGCGATGAATAGCTTGGGAGTGTTGGTGGGCCTTTAAGCCTATATTCGCAGGCTTGAACTTGTTTTTTTGAAAAAAATTATTGAAGGGGATTGTCCATCCCTATTTTTTAAAAAAAATATATAAGTAGATGACGTGCCGTCTATAAACCCAAATTTCAGCCACTACTGTGGTAGTCGAAAAATCAGGGTAGGGACTCTTTTGGCCAAAACACACAATTTTTAAATTATTTCAACTCAAAAACACCTCACCAACACCTTTATAACTCTATAAAATCATTTCATCAATTCCAAATACCAGAAAACTAGTCTTAAAACCCGAAATCAAATCGAGTTAGTTTTGACTTTCTCGACTTAGATCTGTTTTTCATACAACTTCGAGTCTCTAAACAACTACTACAAAGCCCTTCTTATCTTATAAAACCTGTGAACACCAAGAAAACTAATTTTGATGGCTGGAAATGCAGTGAACAACAACTCTCTCTCATTACTAGAATCCGACAACCCCTCTTTCTCTTCTCTTTTTATCTAGGAACTAAAAAATAACACAAAAAAACTTATGTATTAAAAGTGATTTTTTAAAATTTAAAGGGATTTGGATTGTATAAATTGCATTATATTTAAAAATTGAGGATCTAAATATATTTTTCATGTAATTTATAACAATCTGATATCTTTTTGGTTTTGAATTTTTTTATATTTTAATTCTTCATTAACTAAAATTAAAAAATAATACAAAATAAAAATTAAAGATCAAATTAAATTATTAAAAAATAAATAGAAAATCCACGGTGTCAAGTGAGTGCGTAAACAATGCCCCTGTAGTCTTCTATAATAATAATAATTCAAAAAATTTATCCAGAGATAGAGATATTAACCCACAAACACTCTCCCCGAAGTCCGAAATCAGAGCACAAGGACTGAACTTATAAAAACCCAGAACCCCAACAGTAAACCAGGAAAAAAGCAGAAATGGAAACCGGTCAGCCAAGCGGGACTCTCTCAGGAGACGATCTTTCCTCTCTGTCATCAACCCCGGCAACCACCATCTCACAGTGGTCCTTCGCTATCTCACGGCGGTACCAACACTTTCTTGACAAAACGGTCCCTCACATCCTCTACCGTTGGATCTCCTGCTTAGTCGTGGTATTGATTTATGCAATCCGCGTCTACCTTGTTCAAGGCTTCTACATAGTGACATACGGTCTTGGTATTTACTTGCTTAATCTCTTGATTGGCTTTTTGTCCCCCCAAATTGACCCTGAGATCCATGATGGCCCCACTCTTCCTACTCGCGGATCCGATGAGTTTCGTCCTTTCGTTCGCCGGTTGCCCGAATTCAAGTTCTGGTAAGGCAGCATCCAATTCGTTATTTTGTTTTGACTTTTTCATTTTGACCGTTTCTAGGGTTTCTTGATTTGTAGTGAAATTGCTTTTTTTTTTTTATGAGAAATGTTAAATAATTGGATAATTTATTTTTTTGGGTAGTGTTTAACGAAAGCGGAAGGTTCATGTGGGATGGAATTACTGAATTTGATTGGAATTATGAATGTAGGTATTCAATTACGAAGGCGTGTTGTATTGCCTTTGTAATGACATTTTTCTTCGTGTTTGATGTGCCGGTGTTTTGGCCGATATTACTTATTTACTGGGTCATGCTATTCCTTCTTACTATGAGGAGACAGATTTCCCATATGATCAAGTATAGATATGTTCCATTCTCTACTGGTAAACAGGTATCATTGTACCTGACATTCTGTTTTATTTATTTATTTTTAATTTTTTTGCGGCAGTGATTGTTTGGTTTTAATTCTGGTTATTTGCTCTTGTTTATCAGCGATATGATGGAAAGAAGGGACCTTCCACCGAAACTGCTGATCTATCTAAGGAATGAATTTAATAGGTAGTCTGAAACTAATGTGTGCATGTTTGTTATTTGTTTTGTTAAAGTTGTTTGAGTACACGCAGTCTGATTGCTTTTGGCTATATTATGTTGACAGGCTGAGCGTTTTGAAGGCTATGGTGGTTGTAGAATTGTTTTGAAGACCAATTTTGGTTCATTCAATGATTGTTTCTTCGTACTAAGACTCCCATATATTACTCAGCTAGCTTGGCCTGTGGAAAGCCAAGTGGTTCATGATGCTCCTTTTTCACAAGGATTACTTTTGTATAGAAGTGGGCATGCCGCATTTCTTTTGCTAAATTATTACTTTACTGACTTGTAGTCTACTGAGGGACATGCCAGTCGGTGCATTAGGATTATGCTTAGTCTAGTTATAAATTGTTCGTTTCTCATCAATGGAAAATACCATTTTTCACCCAGTGATGCCTTTTTACCTGAGATAATTGCCCTTTTTCATGTTCTTCTGAATCATACCTTTCTATACTAATGATGCTGCAAGGGTGCATGTTTATACTAGTTTCAATTGACCTTGTAAAATCCTTGTATTGGGATTGGAGTTGATGCTGTCAGTGGTTTGAGCATGCACAAAGTTCCGAGTTTTGGCAGGTGGTTTCCATGTTCAGGTACTTTTAGAGAAGCTTGCTTGAATGTAACCTGTGTACTTGCTGGCCAGTGGTGATGCAGATTGAGAACATTGTATAACATATTGCTAAAGAATAATGCTAATTTATCATGGAAGTGTCGGAGTGAATAGCACTTGGCTGGAGACATGGCAGAGCTTGAATTGAGCACAACTTTGTGATTTCATTTGTGGTATTTGTGATCAAACATTTGTGACAAATATAGCCTTTTTCATTGCAAAATAGATGTTAAAGCGAGAATAGACAAGATTGTTAGGCTGCCTATTTTACTTGGTACTCTGACTAATCATCTAATGTAAGTGTTGGTGCAGATGTAGTTCTCTCAATGGATACAACTTCATTACAAGTACAGTAACCGATTACCAGATATAACATGCCCTAATTCATTCTCATCAGGGTGTTGCAAGGAGTTCATTTTAGACAACAGGTGTTCTACAAACTCCACGGTTTGAGCATTAGCAGTTTATATTTTCCTTATTTCGGTATGATGTGCTTAATTGACTTTTATATGTACTGGTCTCATGATATCAAACACAAACATTGGCATCCTGCTTGATCTGCGCATCCTTCATCAAAGCACCACTTGCCATTTGAAATCATAGGACAAAGGAAATAGTGGTGATGTCATTTGGAGCAATCATTGACGTTTTTCATTGAAATATAGCATAAAGTACGTCTGTCCTTGGCCATTGTTAGATTTGGGTTTTATAAGTTTTTCATTAGTGCCCGCATTACAATTCTGCAGAAATTTAGCATTCAATTAATATACCGAGTTGAAGGCTATTACGCAATTTGGAATCGTACTTTTGAAGTTGAACGCTTCTGTGATAACCTCCCAACAAGCATCCAGAGCTACGACGGAAGTGCATTACCGTCGTGTAGGTGGGAGCCTAAATCTTTCCCATGAGTTGTGGATTTCATCGGATTGTCTTCTGGACATGATGCTTGAGAGTAAATCTGTCAGTCAAGCTGGGGGGGGGGGTTTAGATATTGTACAGAAAAACCCCTTTTCCTTGTCTGAAAACCTTGATTCAGATTACTGCAACTCAACAAAAATAATAATAAAAAAGAGAATCAAGAAATCAGCATTAAAATTATGATATTGGTCTGTTATAAGCATAAACTCCGTAGAAGGCCTGTGCCAAGTAGTAACAGCACGACAGCCGCAAACAATTAGACGATCGCCCAGGGATTACTGAAATAATTATGTTTCAGACTTGCTCGCCAAGTGTTTCACTTGTGGTTGTAATATTGGTGTACATCCTCGGGCTATCGGGAGAGGTAACTGTCATTTATGTCGGAAACCACCTCTTGACAGAGTTGGTTGAAGAGGTGTGCAACATCAGCGTCACTGCCAAGCCAATGCTCAATTAAGGAGGTACGCTATATCCTCAGGGCAGCTAATCAAGTTGCCCATGAAGATCACATACGAGGTAATTTCATTGCCCCAGTCAATATGGCATTGCTCTAATGCAATAAGATTGAGGAAAAGTGATTTAGTACCGTCATGAATCAAGAGACGAGGAACTGGGAGAACCCCTTTCTTAAATTTTATATCCCAGAATCGATCAGTCTTCCGTTTCCTGAGCTTGATACCAGCCTCTCTGATCTCTGTGACAAAATGGATTAATTGCTAGCGTCGCTTATCAGCAACACGATTAGCTTCCGACCACCGCCTGATCCAATTTCTGGGCACAGGTTTAGGCCCTGTTCGCAACAGACTTCTCCGATAAACATCAAGCCAATGCAGGCCTCCTTGATCAGACAAGGGGTCAAAAGTAGTGGCATGTCCCAAAGAGGACTCCTATCTGTTCCTATCACTTTTAGTCAGCGGCTCATATGTTGGCATCAATAGATCGAAGAATAGGAGTGCGCGATGGGCTTCTAATCCTTTCTGATCAGGATTATTAAACTAAAGTCCCAGACTCCGAGTAGTCGATCAAGTACGAAGAGTGGAAGCTGGTTCCGTAGCATTATCATGAGCATGTTTGGCTCTATGATTGAACTTGTTTTTGATCGAATTTCAATTTTTTTTTTGTTAAAATTGAGTGCGGTTTGTACTTTTTGGATCGTTTTGATGTGCTGATATCAAAAATGATTTTTAAAAAATAAAAAAAAATTATTGACATGTATTTCGGCACGAAAAGCTATATTAAAAATAACCACTACCACACTGCCAAATACCCTCCATATCTTTCTGAATAGAATGCATCGAACCACGCATTGCAAAAACAGGATCATTTCTAGGATTTTTTTTTTTGTAAGAACATATAACATTCCTTACCATTAACCATAAAACCCTCCAGCTATCTCATATACATAGATATCTTCCTCTAATTCTCCATGTTAGAATATAGTCTTGATATCAAGTTGCTCTGACTTCAAGTCTTGAATAGAAACCAAAGACAATATAATTCTAATTTGAGAGCTTTTTAATGTCGTGCTTTCTTGTAGATGGTGGAAAGTCTATTAGAATTATATTATAATTCTAATATATAGCCTTAATTTCATATTGCAATTAAAATTCATATAGAAACCAAATGCTATATTTTATCAGGAGTTAGAAACATATTCGAGGCTTTTTTCATGGGCTCAAAGTTGAAACCGAAGTGATTTTTTTTCATTGGCTCAATGTCAAAACCTCCATAGTTTTTTTTTTTTTTCATGGGATTAACAAAACCTAAGTGACCTTTTTCACTGGCTCAAGGTCCAAACCTACACGATATTTTTTATGGGATTAAGATTAAAACCTAAACACAAGAGCTCGCATAAAAGCTCACAACCGAATACCCAAGTGCTTTTTACCACTTACATTTAACAAGATTTTTCACTCACAAATAATGAAAACACCACTCACTGAAAAGAGTAATAATCAAATAGTAAGCTCAAAGCAGTCAGAATATAATTCTCAAGATAGTAATCATTATTCAATGGTTACAGCAAGTTGTTAGGATGAAAGGTAAGATTTATAACTCAAATCTCATGTTTTTATTTTTAAAAAATACACTTGCGATAGCTAAACAAGAATAGTGAAAAACTATATATACAATACAACGATAATCATGCATGGAATTAGAAACGAACATGAACAGCTCGCTTGATTGTCCTTTCGGTAAACTTAGACCAAGAAGGATAAGCGTCGTCTATTCAGCTCGATAAATCAACACGGAATCTCACCAATCATCCAGCTTTACACCTTCAATCACCTTCCCTTCTTGTTTTGCTTCAGCCAAGTTAGGTTTAGCATTGTTCTCGCCATTCTTGACTGGGTAAGAAGATTCCATTGCAATTCCACATCTGCCAGTGTATGTGTCGCCGACGTTACGCTGCATCTTGATGTATCCATGCTCCCCCCATTCTGTGCCCCATGAGTTCCTAACAAGCCAGTAATCCAAGCCATTCTCCGAGGCATATCCAACAACAACCACACCATGGTCTAGGGCTGTCCCACATTCACCGGTGAACACTCCCTGAGTAGATCAAAAGAGAACCAAAAGGTTCACAAATCACAAGTATTCCAAATTGACGTGTTAAGAGCAAGATGAGGCACGAAGATTAAAGAATGAGTCGACTTACAGACTGGTAGAATTGTAAAGCCATGCCACTGGCTTCAATGGCGACGCTAACTGGCTGATGAGCCACAGCTTTCTGCAATGCTTTCTCATCGTACGGCAAAACATCCTCAAACCCATCAATGCTAACAGCCTTAGTTTTCATCTGCGAAGATCCAAAACAGGCAAGAACCCCAAGAGCGTGAACCACAAAACCCAACAATCTGGTGTTGATTATAATTTAAATGTGCATTTATATACGATACTGACCTTGTCTTTGTCACATTTATCATCATCTCCTACGTACGGATAGTCCTTTTCGGTGTCCAGGCCGCCGTTATTGATAATGAATTGGAATGCATAGTCCATGAGGCCTCCATTGCAGCCTGCGTTATAGGTCCTGTCACAATCTACAAGTTCTTGCTCTGATAGAGAGATTAACTCCCCCGTTACTATCTGGTTTATTCCTTCCACAGCAGCAACTGTTGAAAAAGCCCAGCAACTACCTGCATCGGCAATATCATTAGAGTTTTAGGCCTAGCCCAACTCTAACAAGAGTGGAGGCAAGTGGCAAACTTGCTGACTTTGCCTCGAAACTGGGCCATAACTCATAATTTTATAGATATTATTTGGGTTGTGATAAGGATGGACTGGCCCATTTCATGTGATTTGTCTATTCAGTGACGACATTTTGCAAGTTGAACGGAAACGAGACGCCCTGTGCCACCCAAAAGGTGCAAAAACTACCATTTTGCAAGTCTAGAAAGATAACTACCAGCTCCTGCTAATTCAAGAACACTATTTTCTTTCTTATGAGAAATTAAACGATGCTGCTGTGCTCAACACCATATGACATCTTCAATCCAAACATCGAGAGTTCAAACAGCAAAATGCTTGGTTTTAGAATCCAGATGAGCATGGGTGGACGATTATCATTGTAAGTAGGCCAAGACACCTCCCCCCTTGTACTGAAAATTATATTTATTACAACGAAAAACTAGCCCAGTTGTTGGTTGTTTTTTTTTTATTTAAAAAAAAAACAGTTTGATTGTTTCAGGAAACAAAAGGAAATGAATTATTACCACAACTTCCTTGATCTTTGATCGGGTTAACTGCTCCTTTTGCTCTCCAATCCACGGATTCCGGCAGCTTGTCACCAGCCTTGAAAGCATATCTTTCACTCGGGCTTTTAGACTTCATTAATCTACGCTTAGCGTCACTCCTCGTGCCCAGAAACATGGCACGGTACTCTTCATTGGTAAGATCTGCAAACTTAGTCAACCCAACTTTGTACGTATGGTTTTGGGAGTTATGTTCATCAATGAACCTCCAATTATTCTTAAAGGTTTCAAACCTCTCTGCTTCCTCTCCTAGCCTGTTGTATGCTTTACCATGCTTTGCAAGCCACCATTTGTACATGCTCATCACCTCATCATCGCTTCTCCAGCTTGATCGATCATGGTTTAGTCGATTGTCATTAGAGGTAAGGATTGACATGTCCAAGGCAGATGACATGGTGGTGAAGAGAAGGAAGAGAAGGGCTGATATGGCAAGCGCCATGCTTGGTTTGAGAAGAGAGCGATGGTGGATGGAGAGAGTAGTTGTGAAGAGGAGGAGAGAGCTCTGTGAGTTTTATAAAGGCAATGAAATGATGCATGATCGAGAGTAAAACTGTCACATAGAAGTCTTCTTACAAGATAAAAGACCAATCCGAGCCCTTCGGTTGGCGATCAGTAGCAGTAAATCTTTCTACCTTAAAAGTCCCTTGGTCATCGCATATTAGGTTTTGCCAAATTGAGTCATCTTCAGAGGTTGCTTAGAGGCATGGTTTTCTCTTACCAGACAGTCAATGCGCAACAAGGCTCCCGAGAATTCGGTAGATACATAACATCCACTTGCTTGAGACAATTAACCTAAATTCTATTTTCATCTTCTCATATACGCAAAAAAACTCCCCTTATCCATTGACAGAAGAAGACGATGAAGAGGCTGCTCGATCTGTACAAGTTCCTTGCTTCTTCGGCCACAGATTTCAACGGTCTAAAATATAAAACAATAAATTTTATCCTCTCTTCTGTATTGTTGGTGTAGCTAACGGTCCAAATCACCTATCAAACAATCCTTGCGCTGCTGAGTCTTGGTCACAGCCATATTCCACCAAGCCATCAAGTAAAATTGTGCTTTATTCAAATTTCGGTGCAAGATACTATAATTTAAACACAATTATTGCATTCCCTTGATGGAATACTATCATTTCTTGTCATATTCGGCAAACCAATTTCCGATTTGGCCAAAATCTTTGACGTTCAGGCCATTATTTTGTATATTCAAAATAGGCGAAGTACACGGTCCATTATCATCTTTGCAAGCAATGAAAGAATTACAACGGGTTTCATTTCTGCTGAATCCAACAGCTACACAGACTCTATATTCCTATTTAGAAGATTTGTATATATAATTTGACACATATCAGACACAAGATCCTGGCATTTCTTGGCAGCAGAGGTAAGGAGCCTATGATGGCATACCTTTCCCACAGAATATCAACCAATCAACATGCAGGACCAAAAAAAAAAAAAAGAGGAAAGGAAAGCAAAATAATGTGAAACAGTGGTGGACTCAAACTCGGACGAAAAATTTCAACTGGCATTAGCTCTAATGAACTTTTTTTTCAGATGGAACTGCCACCCACCTGGTAATTAAGATCATTTGCCTTTTGCTTTATCAATGAAATCTCTTCATGCTGAAGGCCAGCAGTCTCAAATTCACAAGGCAGTATCTCTGATTTGTCCTTATCAATTTTGTTCAGAATGCCTTTTAGAAACCTGTGTCTCCACCAACTTTGCTTCATGCTTTCTCTTACTTCTGCGTTTTGATCGGGGTGATCGAGTCTTTGGAGAATGCTTAATAGTCTGCTCTTGGTTAATTGTTAACTTTTTGTTGGAAGGGAGTTCAGGAGGAGCATCTGGCCATGGTGTTCGTTTTGATGGCACAGTAATTTCCAACGGTGGGTCAATTATCCATCTGTAAGAAGACATGGTAGAATTAAGCTTTCTGGAAATTAACCCAGTTGCCAAATTGGTAAGAGAAGATAACAACCATCTGTCTGCAGCACAAATGAATACAACTGATTCTTGTTGAAAATACCATGTTGAAAATAACTAATGGGAGAAGGAAGGGATCTCTTACATTACATTACTCTCCTAAGAGAGGGCTTGAATTTGTACTAGTTACATGCATACACCTAGGAGAACTAAAAGACACTTTGAATGAAAACTTCAAAATTAATTCCAACACTCCCCCCTGTAATTATGTTACTCTCCTAAGAGAGGAAGCCATAGACCTGGACTTAGATTTACAATACTATTAACACATATTTATACTAGTCTAGGATAATTCAAGAGACTTAAAAGATAAATACATCTTTAATAGCTACATGCATACAACTAGGAGACACCTAGAAGAACTAAAAAAACACTTTGAAGCATATTACCTTGATTTTGGAGTATAAAGGACCACAACCTGATGGCCTAAGCAAGGAAAATTGCAATGCAAGGCCCAGCCTATTCTCATTAAGAGTCTAAGACCATCTTGAGCAATGCCCAGCCATACAAGCACAAATCATGAGGGTCAAAGTATTTTGATGAAATTCCCTCACTAATCATGAAAGCCTAAGCAAATGAGATTTAGGAAAAGAAGGAGAAGTTTTCAACATATCAAAAAGCACATGCAAATTATGAAAGCCTGTCTACAAAATAAATGAGGCAGGCCCTGCAGCTCCTGAAATTCTGAAGAAAATGGAATTTGCATCAACAACATATGCAACAGAGTTTGACATCTCTGATCCTCTGGGCCATTAAAGAAGAAAGAAAGGTGAGTGTCGGGCTTCAAAAATCTATTCATTACAATGAAGAAAAGGTCAATTCTTTCAGTGTTTCCCAAGTCCTCACCAACTAATATTGACCTCTTAGTGAGCTCAAGTACCACCAATCTCTTTCGGTAGCAATAAAAGATGCATGCCATCCATTTCATCTACATGTAACAAACGGTCTTTCCAAAGCTTATACTCCAGAAATCTAGTAGTTGTTCACATTTTCCAGTAGGCTTGAGTCTATTTTCTCACCCAAAAGCTAATGACTATTCTCTCTGTCCCATAGTGTCCAATTTGACTTTTCAGACAGTTTAAGAAAACTAAATTAAAACAGCGCCACCTCATTTTTTCCACGGATTTTCTACAACTACCCCTTAATTCTTTCAATAAGAAACAGTTCTACATAGAACTTTAAGGGTTATACCCCTTTAATTCTCTGGCTACATATGCATGTTGGGACAACTAAAAATAGTAAGATGGACGCTCTTTGTGGGATGAAGAGCGCAATGAATTACCTAAATTGTGGATAGAAAATATTTACTTTCCAAAAAATACAGAAACCTTACTTTAGCAACAGGGAGTTCATGAGATCATGAAATAATTGTGGTATGGTATCAATGGAACAATGCACCTGTAAGCATTGATAAGTGAATTTTTCATACAAATCAGCAACCCTAAAATGGTTCATCAACATTTGTTACACCAGCCAATATAAAACCAAGAGTTAGCTAGTTCATCAACACCATTGACACAATATCAAGGAGGAGAGTTTTTCAGTATATCATGCAGGGATCCAATTTTCTTCTCTGTTTTATTTCTTTTGTTCCTGGTACATAATGTCATGCTATAGCACAGTTCCATGAACCGAAAACATGCTACCTAAGATGCATAAGTTCAAGACATGCCAACAACTGTCTTGGGGGACAGGAGTCGCAGTTCAACCTATCATCCAGCAATTTCTTTTCTTCCTTTTTTTCTTTTCTCTGTTTTTTTCTTTTTTTAAAAAAATATCCTTACCTGCTACGACAGTTGGGGCAGAACTTGATGACTAACTGTAGCCTCAAAAGTACACAGGAGCAGTACAATAGTAGTTCACACAAGAATTCTTATCTATATGCTCCTACAATTAAAATGATAGGCAATGCTAAAGATAATGAAAACTTACTCCAATAGCTATTATCTAATCAAGATAGGAAGCGCAATGCAATACTGAAGATTTTAGCAATACAAGGGAAAAAAAGAGAAACTCACCCTGGAGGGAATTTGCTATCAGCACGAGCTTCAGCACGAAGCCACCACAGCAAAACTTGTCTCCCACAGCTCCCAAGTGGCTCTACCATTGAAGGATCCTTCAGCAAAGCTAAAGGACTCTCTATATTCTCATCAACCAAATCAAGATCCTTAACCCATTCAGGCTTATCCTGAGCTTCCTTCAAAAGCAATCTTGAATTCAACACAAACCCAGCCCACTCAAGCTTCCTAGGCAACACTGTAGCTCTATCATCGATATAAACGGCACTCTTCCCCTCATAAGGCAATGAATCAAACGTATGCCAACCAACCAATTTGTTAGAAGCATTACATGCTGGGCCCTGAACAGGCATTGCTGGATTAGACAAATTCGGTTTCACATCCTTCTCAGCCACAGCTGAAGACGACTCACCACCACCACCACCAGAATGAGCCAGAATCCCAACCGAAACCGCACCAAACCATTTCACATTTTGTATCTCATCAAATAGCTCCATACTATGCATGTTACTATCATCCGCAAACATTACTATTCCATCCATCATCTCCTCTCTCACAACTCTGCTCCACACCAACATAATTTACATTAATAATAATAATAATAATAATAAT
>Ga0325410_1001409_pt1 | contig 26591 bp, 13 predicted proteins | sample PopdelMetagenome_16_FD_206182 | JGI IMG/M metagenome (GOLD analysis project Ga0325410, IMG submission 206182) | Populus deltoides microbial communities from Bellville, Georgia, United States - Xylem-PdIQD-R3 | ecosystem: Host-associated > Plants > Phyllosphere > Stem > Wood/Secondary xylem...
GGTGTGAATCTTAGCTCACCAAGGGAGTTTTTACCTTACATTCCACCACATTGCAAATCTTGTTTGCAGAATAAAAGCAACACTTAGAAAAGTATTTTGGAGAGGTGACGTAGAACAATTATTCCAAAAGTTTATGGACCAGATTAGCAAGGCCAAGCTTGAAAAGAAGTCCGCAAAGAAACCTGGAAACATTTGATATGAAGCCTGAAGTTATTGTTTTCTTGTTTTAATTCCTAGTTAATTTTGGATTTTAATTATTTGTTTTCTACTGAGCTTAAGATTTTTTTTAATTAGTATTTTACTATTTAGAAATCCTAATACTAGATTAATTCTATTAATTTGGTAAGTTATAATTAGGAATCCTTTCCTATAAAGGATTTTAGTACTAATATAAATAGAGATGTCTAGTTTATTTTATGAAGATCAAGATTATTATTCAGATTCAATAAAAATACCAGAGAATTTTCTCTACAGTTTGGTCTATCAAGAAGTGTCAACTTTTGATGTTGTTTTCCACTTTATGAAATTGCTTTCTGCTGATACTTGCCAAAAGTCAAAAGTATCATTCTATTTTTTTAAAATTTCATTCATGGTGATATTTTTTAGTAATTATATAATTTCAAATTTGGTTTTGTTTTGACATGGACAATATTTCCAACTATATTTCTTCTCACATGTTTGCAAACCTGTTTCATTCCTTGCAATTGTTTTGGTTCTTTTAAAGGAATGAAGGCATAAATGTTGATGAAACATGGAGTCTCATGATGAGCATTAAGGCTTATACATATGAGTGTATGTAACAAAATACCATATTGCAGGAGGTCAACACTGTGGATTCTTATAGCCTTTTACAATATTCCCAGTCTACTCACCTATGTTACTCATGAAGCCTGATTTGTTGATATGCTTGATAATGTTGCTCTACATGCATTCCTTCATTTGAAAAGTTCATTTATTTCTTAAAATGCACTTTCATGAAACTCTGTCACTGTGCTGTGATTTACGGTTGCTTTTGATTGTTGGGATTAAGAATTGAGGATTTGATGTTAGAGATACATTACTTGAGAAGGATATAAACTAAAACTGCAAAGAGCAGTAAGTTATGTGTGGTTGTGGTTTGTTTTCATGGGACAAAGGTAAATCACTTAGTATATGAAGGTCACGATGCTTGTCATGTGTGCTTGAGGTTTATCCCAAAGGAATTTACAAATCTACGCTGCTCCTAATTTGTATTATTAGAGGTAGTGGGTAGTGGAATACAACAAAACCACATTTTCCCTTTATAAAAGTATTATATACTTGTATGATGACCTCTTTATATTTTTGTTCTGTATGGTTTCAGTTTCTTCAAAGATGATTCTGCACAGACCAATAGCAGGTTCACAAGTACCCTTTTGCCCTATGGAAAAGAAAATGCTAGATTGTTGGTCTCATATTGAGCCATGCAGTTTCAAAGTTCGAGGACAAAGTTATTTCAGGTAAAACTAAGCTGCTGGAATTGGATTGATTTATTGGTATGCGGCTCCAAATGCATTGTAAAAAAAATATTTTAATGCAAACATAGGATTTAAGCCATTTTTTGTCAGTCAATAATTGTTTTTCATTTATTGTAGGCTTGATACAGTGCAATCTCGCAGAGTATTTTATAATCCTTTTTGTTTTTCATTTATTACAGACTTGTTAAAATGTGATCTCACACGATCAAAATTGTTTCCTTCTGAAAATACTTCTTTTTTATTCTGGCAGGGACAAGAAGAAGGAATTTGCTCCTAACTGTTCTGCATATTACCCATTTGGTGTTGATGTATTCTTGTCTCCACGAAAAGTTGATCATATTGCTCGGTTTGTGGACCTCCCAATTATTAACTCGACTGGGAACTTCCCATCCATCCTTGTTGTAAATGTTCAGGTATTTCCATTTTTTCTGTCAGTACATGGATGCAGTAATTCAGGATCTCCTGACAGTGTAGTTAAAGGAGAATGAAAATCTCCTTGTATTATTTATTTGTGCTGACTCCATTGTGGCTTCTACAGGTTCCTTTGTATCCTGCTGCAATTTTTCAGAGTGAAAGTGATGGAGAAGGAACAAATTTTGTTTTGTATTTTAAGCTTTCTGATAGTTACTCGAAGGAACTTCCAACCCACTTTCAAGAAAGTATCAGAGTAAGATGAACATTCTTTTTTAATCTCTTATCATAAACTACTACTTCAGAATATTTATAATCCTGTCTGATGCATGTTATCTTTGGTGATGATGCTGAAAAAGGGAAAAAGAATGAGAAAGCATTTCTGCTGCTGTGCTGATTTTTTTATTTTAACATGTCAACTTGTTTATAATGTTAATTTGAGGCTTGCTGCTGTCTCGTTTCACTGCTTTTTTTTTTTTTATTATGTTTTCTTCATTATTAAATGATTGAAAATCTTATTCTTATTGTTTCATATCCACAATCCTTCTTAAAACAGCGATTAATTGATGATGAAGTTGAAAAGGTCAAAGGATTCCCTGTAGATACAATTGCATCCTTCCGGGAAAGGCTGAAGATATTGGGCCGTGTTGTAAATGTAGAAGATCTTCATTTAAGTGCTGCAGAAAGGAAACTCATGCAGGCCTACAATGAGAAACCTGTTCTTTCACGTCCTCAACATGAGTTTTACCTGGTATATTCTTGTCCAACAACTCATACTGGTCTTTCAACTCCATTTTACTTGTTTCCATTTAAAACATGACTTTTAATGTCTTGATTATTCAAACACAATTTGCAGCTGGTACTAGATAATCGTAATCGTTGACGCCTATATTTAAATACCTTAGTTTTTCATAAACAAAAATGATTTATTAATGTTACTGTAGTGACTTGAAGGGTCATTCCTGTACTGGGATGCTTCAGTTGCTATTCTGCTACTTTGATCTTCTATTTTTACAGTGAGTCAATGTAATACGAGCAGTCTAAGTAGCTGTATTAAACCAGATAAGAAACGGTGCCAGATGGTTTTATAATTCTTTCCTTCTTATATACCAGGGTTTTTTTGGTACTTTTTTGCAGGGAGATAACTACTTTGAGATTGACATCGATATGCATAGGTTCAGTTATATTTCTAGGAAAGGTTTTCAAGCATTCCTAGACAGGCTTAAAATTTGTGTGCTGGATATTGGCCTCACAATTCAGGCAAGTATATCTTTCCTTTTAATGGGTGTTCGTGTTTTATTTTTCAAGAATAGAGAAATTGAAAACGTTTTAGATTTTCTATGGTGGTTTGTGGAGTTGATATTCATGAGGAGTCTGTATTCTCATTTTATAACAGGGGAACAAAGTAGAAGAGTTGCCAGAGCAGATCTTGTGCTGTATAAGATTAAACGGAATTGATTACATGAAATACCACCAATTGGGGTTAAATCAAGAGCCGTTTGAATCTTTAAGTGGATAAACATTGTAAGGCTTCCTTCTGATCTAATAAAGGGTAATTTTTAGAGAAACCTCTGTTTCATCATCAGTCCTTAAATTCACAATCAAAACAACTGCGGCAAAGAAGTGCAGTGTGTGCGAGCGCGCGCACACAAAATCTAACTGGATTAGATCATTGTACGGTACTGCTTTGATAAGCAGCATATTTTTTCGTAATGTGAAACCTCGTGTTAATTAGTACCTGGTAATTGTATGCTCTTCAAGTCTATCCCAGCGCAGATGATGAACCCTGCGATTATGCGCAAGCCTAAGCTACGATACAAATCATTTCAGCATTTATACCTGAAGGATATGATAAATGTTTTTGTGATAGAGATGCACACTTTTTTTGATACTAAAACACATTTTGAACGGAACATTTTAAAGAAAATCTCTCTTAAATCGTTGATGAAACAGTTAGTCTTCTGCAAATATAAATATTCATAGTCTTGCTAAATAATTTAGTGGACTTCAGCGTGGACAAATTTCTAAGAGAGAGAGCGGATCATGGAATGCATCATGGAATTCAATCTACTTAGTGTATCAATATTCGAAAAAATTAGCATGGTTTTAGAGGTTCTTCAACTAGAAGTAAACCTTTTACCTTACAGGGAGAAAGAGGCTTTCCGCATAAACCTTTGTTTCCAGAATAGGAACTCTGGGGAAAGTCAGTTAATGGTTTACCTGCAGGAATCTCCCCTGCAAGAAGATTATCTGATAAATCCAGTTCCTTCAGCCGTTTCAGCTTCAGAAACCCAACTGGTATTCTGCCAGTGAAGTGGTTTTTCTGCAGCTTCAGCTTCTCTAAGGAGCTAACATTTGCTAAAGCCTCCGGCAAGTTGAAACCTAACTTGTTACAGCTCAAATCCAATGTTTGCAATGATTTCAATCTCCCTATAGTTGTGGTTACACGCCCTCCAAGAAAATTATGGGACAAGTTGAGGTACTGAATCCCGGTTTGCGAGCCCACTCCAGCTTGTGCAATACCAGTAGAGAAATTGTTATCGGAGAGATCAATATATGTCAATGAACCATCAGAAAAGGCATTTCCTATCTGAAAAACATTATTTATTGGGCCTGTTAGCTTGTTTGAATGGAGATCAAGCACACCCAAATACTGCAAATTTCTAACTGAAACAGGGATCCTTGAAACAAGTGAGTTCCTTGAAAAGTTTAATTTGTAGAGCTGAGTAAGGCGCCCCAGCCATGCCGGCAAGCTTCCAGTGAGATGGTTAGAGGACAAGTCCAGCTCCTGTATTGGACTGGGAGTCGCTTGCAAGAAGTCTGGAATTTCGCCTTGGATTCCACATCTAGCACAGTATATCCGGGAAAGGGATGGCAATTCAGCTAGCCACTGTGGGAAGGAGATGAGGTTAAGATGATTGAATGACAAATCTAGTGTTTGAAGATTTTCAAGGGAAGACAACTCATGAGGCAGTGGTCCTTGAATCTGATTATGAGATACATTGAACATGATGAGTTGAGAGAGTTGACCTACTGATTCTGGTATTTGGCCAGATAATAGATTGCCAGAGAGATACAATTCTTTCAAAGCTGAAAGATTACCCAAACTAGAGGGAATCACCCCCTCAAACTTGTTATTTGCCAGGGAAACTCTCTGAAGAGAAACCATATTTCCAAAACTGGCTGGTATCCTTCCAGTTAGATGGTTATCATCCAGTCTAAGAAAGCCAAGTGAAGACAGTTGGCCAAAACTTGATGGAAATGGGATCTCACCCTCTAGATGATTGGTATCCAAGTACAACTCTGAGATGGAATTTAAGTTTGCTAATGAAAGTGGAATTTTACCTGTTAAGAGATTTTCCGAAAGATCGAGTTTTTCCAATACCTGCATTTCACCAATCCTTTGTGGTATATGACCAGTCAGAATATTGCTATGAAGATCCATCTGTACAATATTCGTCAAATTCGTGAATGAATCAGGTATCGTACCAGCTAGTTCATTTGAATATAGAAGTAGCTGGTTAAGGTTTTTAAGGTTACCCATGGTTGATGGGAGAGAGCCAGACAATCTATTCTCATACAGGTGAAGTTCTTCAAGTTTTGACAGCTTACCGATACTACCAGGCACTGGGCCGATGAGCTTGTTTCCATATAGATAAAGCTTTCTGAGATTTGGGAGGCGCAAACCAATTGATGGTGGGATTCTGCCAGCAAGACCTATCAGACCACCAAGATCAATGACTTGGAGACAGCTCACGAGTGTTATTGAAGGAGACAGCAACCCTCTCATCTGAGATTGGAAGACGAAATCATTTGTGGAAATGAATCCTGGAAGACGGATTTCAGTCACCCTGCCTGTTGTTTCGTCGCAGGTAATGCCTTCCCAGCTGCAGCAACCATGACCAACCCACTTTGCCAGCCGGCTAGAAGTATCGACGTGGATTCCAGCCTTGAAACTAGTTAGACCTTTCAGGTCATTGGGGTGGCATACTTGGTGACCATCTTGCTTTCCCTTTCCAACTGTTATGATGGTGAACACAAAAATCAGCCATAACAGCCAAGAAGCCATTTTGTCTGGACTGATACCTGAGAACAAGTTATTTTTGGGGAAGTGGAAGAATGAGCTGGGTTTGCAGGAAATGAACTTTCCTTGACAATGGGTACAAGGACTAGAACTTGGAAGAAGAGTCAAGTAGAGCGGGTCGAAGATCTCTGTTTTGCCTTTTACTTTTGTCTTCTTTTCCCTTTACAGATTGTAATGCTGAAAAGCAGAAAAGTGTTAAATTATGATGTCCATGGTTTCGGTGAAAGGAGTCAATCAGAATCAGGATTTTACGTATTACAATATTATTCAAGGTTTTGAAATGATTAAACTAATATTATGCAGTTTAACTCCTTCCTGATCTTCAAAAAATTCCAAAACATGTCTCCGAAGGACACGCTACTGAGATGAAGCAGTTGTATACTAAGACTTCTATTTAAATATTGCACCTCAAAATCAATCCACTGCCTCCCATGTTGCTCCAGCGACCCACGAGTTGACCTCATGACATGGCAACCGTGGATTGACTCAAACTCCTTTTCAAGTTAGATTTTCTAGTTATGTCTAACAACCATGCTTCGATGCGGGTTTTTCTAATTTCCATGTTATTAGATTACATGAGATAATAGGCTAGTGATTTGCTGTAGGTTGGACCGAATCTTTTTTAATAAAAAACAAATATGCATGTGTTGCTAATATAGTTTTTAGTTGCAAGAAAATAGATTATTAAAAAAATATTTTATTATTAAAAAAACTAAGGGTGCTTAATAATTCATTATGGAGGTAGACTTATTGTACTCCAGGTTGCTACAGTGTAATAATGATTTTAACTTTCATGTTACAAGCCAGTGAAGCACATAATAGAGGGAGGGGGGTTAAATCGGTCATCTCATTTTTTTCTTGGCATAATAAAAAACTATATTACCTTTAAAAAAATTGTTGAATGTCGAGGAGCTACTTAGTCTTTCTATTTTTTTTAAAAACCGTAAAATGATTCAATTGACTCTAATAGCAAAAATCCTAAACATATTATTAAGGGTTTTTTTTTTTTTTGTCTTTTTCATCATTTTTAAAAACTATTACATGGAATAAGGGGTGATTTGGTAATTTTACATATTTAAGTATTATTGAAAAAAGTTGTTGACGCGTGACTGTATTCGCAGGTTTTGGGTGGTGCGTACAACATTGTCTGTTAATCAAACACCAATTTCAAGGACGGTGCTGGAGCGTGCTTAACATTTCTTTCATGTTTGAATGACGTGTGTGAACAATGGACTACTAATTTGACACTGATAGCCTTCCCCCCTTTTCCCTCTCTCTCCCCTCGATTCCCGCATAAACCCTTTGATTTCTCGGACCAACCCTTCAACCTTTTTTTCCTTTGAATTTAGTCCATATTCGTTTGATTATTATTTGTTTTATTTGAATTAATTTATAAAATTAGAATATTTTTTCAATTTCATTCTTATTTAATTTTTTTCATCAATCAAACTTGGTCTCCATTATCTTAATTGCTATTTTTGATTTTTTTTTTTATCATTTCCTTGATTTATCTTATTTTTCAATTTAATTCCTCATTCTTTTATTTTGTTTAGTATTAATAACATAATTGGTCCTCGTTTTATTTGTTGTTACTTTTTTATTATTATTTTCTTGATTTATTTTATTTTTTAATTTTATCCCTTATTATTTTATTTCATTTAATTTTTACACTATATTTCGTCCTTATTTTTTTATTCCTATTTTTGTTTGTTTTTTTGTTTTTAATTTTAGATTGTTGGGAATTTTGTATCAAGATTTTTAGGGGTCTGGCTTTTATAGAATAACCTGGTCTCATGCCTTAGAACTTGGGTTTTGAAGATTAGCTTTTGGTCTTTTTTTAGGTTATTTTTAATCTTTTATGGGGTTATTTCACTATTATAAGTTGGCTACGTGTTTGACATGCTTACTTGAGTTAATTTTTTTTATTTTTTTAAAATTATTTCTTTTTTTCAATTCATTCTTCAATGCTTTCTTTGCTAGTGATTGAGCTTCATTTTTTTTTCATTCTTATCTTTATAAGATCTTCTTGTTTTCATTCAATTTTAGTTTTATTATCAAATAAAATCGTAGAGACTTCTTAAAAATATTTACTGGGTGCCTTTTTTTATGATATTGGCAAGCATTGTTTTTTATTAGTTATTGTCGTTTTTTTTTTATTGTTATTGCCCTTTTATTTTACAATTATATTATTAAATTAACCAAGCTTGTTGAACTTATTTGAATCGATAACCCGAAGACCAAATTTTTCTTACTTTTTTAAAAACTCTATATCACTTGAACATTTTTTTTCTACGTTAAGAAAAATCTAACTCAATTTGTGATATAGTGCGGGCCATCTAATTTTTAATATTTTATGGGGTTATCTTACTATCATAAGTTGGCTATGTGTTTGACATGCTTACTTGAGTTAAATTTTTTATCCTTTTTTAAAATTAATATTTTTTCAATTCATTTTTCAATGTTTTCTTTACTAGTGATTGAGCTTCATTTTTTTTTTTCATTCTTATCTTTATAAGATCTTCTTGTTTTCTTTCAATTTTAGCTTTATTATCAAATAAGATCGTAAAGACTTCTTAAAAATATTTACTAGGTGTCTTTTCTTGATATTGGCAAGCATTTTTTTTATTGGTTATTGTCATTTTTTTTTTCTATTGTTATTGACTTTTTATTTTACAATCATATTATTAAATTAATCAAACTTATCGAACTTATTTGAATCGATAACCCGAGTACCAAATTTTTCGTACTTTTTTAAAAACGCTATCATCACCTGAATATTCTTTTTTTTTTACATTAAAAAAAATTTAACCCAATCTGTGATATAGAGCGGGCCATCTATTTAGCTGTTAACTAAAAACTAAGTCATTAAACTAAGAAACAAACACATATTTGTTGGATGGAGTGGGTAATTGAGGTCACTACTGGAGCACCTTTAAGAGAATCTAGTTATGCATTTTCTTTCATCCAAGTCACGTCCCCAATTATTATCAGAGTACACAGTAAGTTTAAAGTCTTAACAATGTGTGTAGAATAAACCTTTATTAAGAGAACCTTTTATGAAGTGAATAATTCTTTTAGTTGCATTTAGATGAGACTGGTCTGGGATCTCCATGTACTTGTTAACTAGCCTAACTCTATAAAATATATCTAGTCTAGTACAAGTCAAGTACCTCAGACTTTCAGCTAGACTTTTGAAATAAGTGGGATCTATATCTCCTTTCATATTCTCCTTCAACTCTAATCTTGTTTTAACTAGAGTTAGGTTACATTTTTCCATCCCAATCTTTTTTAAAATCTCTTTTGCATAGTTCTTTGCAAAATAAAGATTTCTTTCTTGCTTTGTATAACTTATATGCCAAGGAAATAAGCTATTTGGCCTATATATGTTATCTCACATTCTTTGACCATGTTAATTTTAAAAGCATCAAACATATATGGATTGTTACCAATGAATATTAAATCATCAATATATAAGCAAGCACACTTCCATCAACTTCATTCTTCAAGTATAATGTATGTTCATAAAAACACTTCTCAAACCTATTCTTTATGAAATAGTCATCAATCATGATATTCCATACATGTGGAGCTTGCTTTAACCCTTATAAAGGTTTTCTTTAGCCTATACACCATATCTTCCTAGCTTTTTTCACATATCCAGGTGGTTGATCAACATAGATTTATTCTTTAATGAATCTAATAAAAAATGTTGATTTCATATCTAGTTGGTAAATCTTCCATTTATTCTATAGAGCTAGTGAAATAAATAATATAATGGTCTCAAGTCTTGCAACTTGGGAAAAGAATTCCCCATAGTCAATTCTTTCCTTTTGCTTATACCTTTTTGCAATAAGTATAGCCTTATACCTCTGAACTTATCCTTGACCATTCTTTTTTTTTTGTAAACCCAATTAACTCTAATGCTCTTGTTTTCTTATGAGAGAGTAATCGACTCCCATGTGTTATTGTTTTCAATTATAATTTCTTCATCCATTGCACTATATTTTTCTTCTTTGTTAATGTCTTGAAACCTAATTGGTTATAACTTATTTATGGACAAAATAGAGTGTGCTTGTCACTCTGTATGAGTCATGTGTCATTAAACAATTCTTTCAAGTTTTAAACCCTTCTTAGTCTTATGTCAAAAAATTCTCCTGATAATAAGTATAGAGTTCCATGTCTTCATTTGGAGGGATGAACACTTTATGGTTCTTTTTCTATTAAATGAGTTAGTTCCTTTTGTTTAATAGTCATTTATGCTTTTTTGGAAGATTCGTCTCAATCCCATCTTGAGGATTCATTTTCTTCAAAAATTACATCTTAGTTACAAAACATTTTCTTGGTGATGGAATTGTACAATGTGTATTCCGTGATTCGATCATCATATCAAACAAATGCAAACTTTTCTCCTTTATCTTCAAGTTTGGTTCTTTTAACCTCTAGAAATTTTAGTATATTTAATACATCCAAAAACTCAAAGATGACTCACACTTGGCTTATGAGTGCCCTTGCTTTATATAGTGTTTTATTCTTCAAACTTCTCATAGGATATCTATTTAATAGATAAGCTGTATATGAAACTACTTCAGTCCAAAAAATCTTGGGCGATGACTTTTCTTTTAACAAGCTTCTAGACATGTTAAGGAGTGTGCAATTCTTTCTCTCAACTACACCATTTAGCTAAAGAGTGTAGGCTAAATTATACAAATGCTTTATTGCTCTAAAATGCCTTTATTGTATATTCACCATATTGATATGATCAAAGCATTCTAATTTGATAGCCACTCTATTTTCAACAAAGGCTTTGAACTCTTTGAAATTATCAAATACCTCTATTTTTCTCTTCAAGTAATACATCCAGGTTCTTCTAGTATAATCGTAAGAGAAAGTGAGGGAATATCTTTTACCTCTATTTGATTTTCGATTTAATGGATCACACACATCAATGTGTACTAACCTGAGCAACTTGGTTGCTTTCCAATCTACTTTATTATCAATTTTTTTTTGTGGTACTTACTAAGAACATAACTTTTACAAAACTTATTAGGATGTTGAATGTTTGAAAGACCTTTTACCATCATCTTGCTTCCTAATTATTTTAGACTCTTAAAATTAAGATGTTCACATCTAAGATGCCATATCTGATATTTGTTATTGACAATGCTTCTTAGACACTTTGGTATATGATGATGAACAATGAGTGGAAACATCATGTTCTTCACCATCTTCACTATAATAAGCAACTTTTCTTGAGTATTTGCAAATGTCAAGTACATATCCTTTAAATTGATTTGATAGGTTTTCTCCACTAATTGTCTAAGGCTCAATATATTTGTCTTAATTTCTAGCACATAATAGACATTAGATATGAAAACATTCTCTTTATCATCTCATCTCCCCTGGACTTAGACTTTAGAGAAATTGTCAAATGATATCTCTCTTTGAAATTTCTTATCAAGTTTAGTGAATAGGTTTTTTTCTACCATTCTTTTTATCATCTCATCTCCCTTGGACTTAGACTTTAAAGAAATTGTCAAATGATATCTCTCTTTGAAATTTCTTATCAAGAGAATGTTTTCATAATAGACATTAGAGATGAAAATGTTCTCTTTATCATCTCATCTTCCTTGGACTTAGACTTTAGAGAAATTGTCAAATGATATCTCTCTTTGAAATTTCTTATTAAGTTTAGTGAATAGGTATTTTTTTTTTATCATTCATATGATCATTAGCATTGGAATCATAACACCAAATATCTTGCTCTTGTTCCGATAAGCCATGTGCCATCAAGTTTATTGGTTTTTTAGTAACTACTGCTTCTACAAGATTAGGCTTCTCATGACCTTTTATGTCGGTTGTCTTCCCTGACACTCATTACTATAGTAGCCATACGTCTCACAGTTGTAAAGCTCTTTTCTCATTCTCCATTTGTTTTTTTCTTTCTAAGTTGAGTGTTGTAGGTGCAACTTGTTGAAAAACCTATATTTCAACTTGAAGAGTATGACAATTTATAAGCACATATGCATGCATGATTATGAATGCATGAGGCCATATTGATTATGTATGTGTATTATTTTTCCAAGATTAATTTTATTGATTTAGGAACTTAAATTAGATTTCTCAAAAGTCACTAATTAAAAACTTCAACCCTACATGAACTTAGGCCAATTTGAGAGCAATAATCATTCAAACACATTCATTTAAGGCAATAAGGCATTTTTCATTATACTAAGAAATCAAAATACAATGTTTGTTTTTCAATAATATGAAAGGTATGCCATCAAACGAGCTTAATACATCGTATGACAATAAAAAAGGCCTAATACATCATTTTTGCTTGCCTTATACAACACTACTGCTTTACTCTCTATGAGGCCTCAATCCATGATATGATACAATCTGCTCAAGTCCATCCCTAATCTCGCTGTCTAAAAACACCTCGAGTAACCGGTTCACCTCCCGCTGTGTATTGTGCAATACTCCTCACCCTCCTAAGTGATAGCATATAGTCTCGGATGCCCACTTCTTAGACTCTTTCTCTGCCTTCTCTTTGGTCGACATCAATGACTTTTTTATGGAAGTAAACTAATTAGTTTGTCCATCCATGAAGGCAATTACATTTTGTTGTTAACTGCACTGTTTGTGGAGTGCGTCATTTATCTTCTCTAACCCTGCTATCTTCTCTTGAGCACTAGACGCTTCTTCCACCATTTTTACCATCTTTATAGCTTGCTTTTTCTTAACTATAATCAATAACGTGAATTGCTCTTTATAAATCTCGGAACTTTTTTTTGCTGTTGTAATGGTGGAGTCATCAACCTATCCCTTTTTTCTTCTACTTTTGCTAAGCTCTTCTCTTGAGCCATCAAATTAGACACCAGCTTCTTTTCTCTAGCCCCAACTTCTCCACCTCAAAATTCAAACTCGTATTCTGGGACTTTAATTGTGCTCGTATCTCCTCTTGTACACTCTCCATATATGGTACCACTAGCTGTGTTGCTACCTAATTTTTGACCCATGTTTTGATAAATTTTTCAAAAAAATTAAAAAATTAAAAAATAATAAAGGTTTACGTGTGGCGATAACATAAAGCATCAGAGCTAATATTAAGGAAGCAATGTGTCAAGGAGATAATTATTGAATCATATATAATTACTGCAATATAAAATACTATATATATATATATATATATGATTTGATTCGTGCTAGTTATAAAAAATAATCACTGCAATATAAGATACCATATATATAGGATTTATTAGTGCTGGTTATAGAAGACAATCTCTGCAATAATTATTGCAATATTTCCTTAAATAACAAGTGTAGAGATTTTCTATATAAGTGAACCTTCAGCCATATGCAAAAGGGGAGAAAAATTTACAAACAGGGGAGCAATTTTAAAACAAAAAATTAGGGCAACCAGAAAACCCTAAACCCATCTCTTTTAAGCCAGTAGGCTGGCCACCCTCACCAAAAAAAAAAGCAGCTGTCGCCCAAGGAAGCTCTTCCTTCCCCTCTTAGCCAACCAGAGTTCCCCTGACACTCTTTTTGCCCTGCTGCCAGCCAAACAAACCAAGAGCTAACCTCCAAACCACAGAGCCGCACACTCTCCCCTCCATCTCCCCGATTGTAACTCCCTTTCACTGCCTTCATACACTATCCCCTCTCTCTCGGAATCTTCAGGACTTTTTTAAGAAAAAAAAACATCACCGTAACTTCCAAAGCAAAGCAAAGACAGTAACTGCAAATTGCTTCAAACGCATAGCATTTGACACGTCAGAACACCCTCTTTTCCTGCATAATTCCATCTCTCCATTTCACTATTCTTGAGCTACTACGAGAAGCGTGTTGCTTGCTGGTCATTGTGATGTGGATTTTGTTTATTTTGGAGGCTGAAGGATTCGCAGCTGTCATATGAAGACAATCCTTATGCTGATCATGGGATGCTTTTTCTTTGGAAAAGATGGTCTTAATCTACAAGTGGTTCTGGGCATGATCATAGCCGTAGTTGGGATGATTTGGCATGACAACGCCTCGTCTAAACCTAGAGGATAAATTAAGCATATAAGGGGAAAATGAGACGTGAGCAGCAACCAGTCGTCGCCCACTCCGCCTGCAGCCGCTGCCTCGCAGGTAAGTCTTTCTTTCCTTGTTTTTGCCTAATTCATTACCCTGCCACTGTAGCATGCATATGCATGCAACTGTGGTAGAACCGGTTATTGGTGTGGGCTAGTAACCGGGTTGGGTTTGTTGTCTTTAATTGCGATTAACCGTGATGTTTGTGTTTTTCAACAAAAAAATATAAAAAATATTTTTTTTGTATGTTGCTTACGGCCAATACCCTAACATGTTTTAAATGTTTTTTTATATAATAAATATTTGAAGTTTTGAAAATGTGTTTTCGCATGGATTTCTTAAACACAACAAAAATTGTTTTCTTGCATTTCTGGATTTATACTACATGTTTGTAAAACTCCAAAGGGTATTGGCCAATATTTCAAAAAATATAAAATCTTATTTTGGGGCGAATTCATCTATTATTCACAGCTAATGTTTGGATAAACAAATCCTTAAAGGATGAATATCTAAAATATTATTGGGAATAATTTGTTATTATTCATTGTTAATATTTGGATAAAGAAACCCTCAGTGGTAAATATCCAAAATAATTTTCTAGGAATAATATGTCATCACATAGCCTTGAAAGAAGTCTTGATTATAATCAAGGACGTTTTAATTTTTGACTCCATGGTTTACGAGCCGTGAAAGTATGAAATACTAAGGCAAAAAGAGGCTTTTAAAGCGCTCTGAATTTCCTTAGATTTCTAAATTTGTATCCCTCCTCCTTGCGATTTACGAGTCGCAAATTCTTGAAATATTAAGGGAAAAATGAGCTTTCGAAGCACATGGAATCTCCTTGGATTTCTATCTTAATAAATTTAGTTTGAATCAAACCTAGGAAAACTGACAGGATTAAAAAACATCAACACCATAGCAATTATAAAGCAAACCAAACACCAAGCAGGTTACCTTAGGTAGGGCGTACTAGGGGTGCTAATACCTTCCCTTTACACAACCAGTCCCTTGCCTTAAAATCTCTGAAAGATCAGTTAGGGTTCCTAGTGACCAAAATACTAGGTGACGACTCCTTTAAATCAAAACAAAAAAACCAAAATCAATCGAGGATCGCCGCGACGCCGTGCTCCGCTGCGAGGGTGCGACAGGATGGCGACTCCACTGGGGACCCTTGGACTAAGCTTGGTAATTGTTTTTTTTTATTACGCTATGTGTTGTTGTTTTTTATTATTATGAATGATACTTTGTTTAAAAGCTTTAGCGTGCATCTTTACATTCTGTCATACATGGTATAATCATGCATCACTTTATTGTTATTATCTTTTTGAAGGCAAACACATTTAACTTTAAGTTAAGTGGGGAACTAACAACTTGCCTTATGACTTGAGTCAAGGTTTAAGTTTGTGTAAACCCCAACTCTTTGCTTAGTGTTTAGACTGATAGTGATTGGTACATGTGCCATCCCACTATCTGCTGAACCCCCATATTGCCTTTACAAGGGCGATCACTAGGACAGCAAGAGACCTTTTTTTAGAGACAAAGTAGTAAACCTACCCTATATCTCACATAAAGGAACTAAAACCTATCTTAGGATGTATGCTTCATAATATCTTTTTGCATCCAAACAAGCCTAAGCTCAAAGCATCTTGAATCTCAAGACCTTCATTCAAAAGCTAGCCAAGGGAGAGGTGTTCCAGAATTGGGAGACCCAAGAAGCTCCATTGGTGTTCAAAATTTAACAATGCTTGTTTGATCATGATATTGTGTTGTTTGGCTTTTTCACCTTTTTAAATCGAGGTTCCAAATGTCAATTGGATTTTATCTTTGTTTTTTTTAGCCAAATTTTTTCCTTTAATGAGATTATGCATTTTCAAAAGTTTATCTTGGTGTTTTTACACATCACTTCCTATTTTTAAAGTGGATCTTCCATAACAACACTCACATTTTATACTAAGAAGGAATGGCCAAACTTAAAGGAAGAAGAAGAATAGGAGGAAAATAACATTAGGGAATTTACAAAATTAATAGAACAATATGAACAAGCTTGGAAACCCGCTAAAGAGGAACTTGAAACCATAGATATGGGCAATGAAGAAATCAAGAGAGAGTTGAAGATGGGGACTTTGATCACCCCTAAAGAAAGAGAAAAGTTAATTGCACTACTCCAAGATTATGTAGATTTTTTTCCTTGGTCCTACAAGGATATGTTTGGTTTGTATAGGGTACCATTAGTAGAAGGATGCAAATCGGTTAAGCAAAGGTTGAGAAGGACCAATCTGAATGTCTTGATCAAGGTAAAGATATAAATTAAAAAGCAGTGGAATGCTGGTTTTCTAAAAATAGTCAAGTATCTGCAATGTGTGTCCAACATAGTGGTAGTACCCGAAGAGGAAGATAAAATCAGAGTTTGTGTGGACTTTAGGGACTTAAACCGGACTAGCCCTAAAGACAATTTTCCTCTATCACACCTAGATATGCTGGTTGACAATGCAGCACGTAACTCCATATATTCCTTTATAGATGGATTTTCTGGCTATAATAAGATAAAAATGGCACAAGAGGATAAGGAGAAGAAACCTTTGTAACACCACGGGAACCTTTTGCTATAAAGTCATGCCATTTGGGTTAAAGAAAGTTGGGGCACCTACCAAAGGGCCATGTTGACTCTATTTCATGACATGATGCACAAAGAGATTGAAGTATACGTGGATGACATGATTACTAAATCTAGAGAGGGAGAGAATCATGTCTAAATATTGAAGGAATTATTTGAAAGATTAAGGAAGTACAAGTTGAGGCTTAACCATGCAAGGTGTTCATTCGGGGTGAAATCAATGGAATTTATTGGGATTTATGATGAGTGACAAAGGGATAGAAATGGACCCCGGTTAAGTAAAAGCTATTCAATCTATGCCAACTCCTAAGACTGAGAAGGATGTAAGAAGGTTCTTGGGAAGGTTGAATTACATTGCTCGGTTTATATCCCAATTAACCATGACTTGTGACTTAATCTTTTATTGTTAAGGAAGAAGAATCTTAGAATTTGGAATAAGAGTGTGAAGAAGCTTTTAAGAAAATCAAGTAATACGTATTGAATCCACCCCTATCTATCAAGCTGAATTGCAAAATGGCAAGTTCTACTGGCTGAGTACGACATAGTATATATGACAATGAAGGCCATGAAAGGGAGTGTTATTGTTGATCACCTTGCCGACCATGCTAGGGAAGATTATGAGTCATTAAAATTTGACTTTCCTGATGAAGATATGCTTTCAGTTGAGGAAGGGAAGTTAGATTGGTGGACTATGTACTTTGATAGTGATGTAAACGTATGTGGTAACAGAGCTAGTGCAATGATAATCTCTCTTAATAAAAAGGAGTATTCGGTTTTAGTTAAGTTGTAGTTTGGGAGTATGAAGCTTGCATTCTCGTTTTAGAGGTGGCATTAGAGCTGAATATTAGAAAGATAGATGTGTATGAAGACTCAATTTTGATTACTTGCCAAGTGAAAGGAAAAGGACAAACTAAGGACGAGAAGTTGAGACCTTACCAAGAATACATGTCTAAATTGGCTAGAGAATTTAAGGAAATAAAGTTCACCCATCTAGGAAGGGAAGGAAACCTTTTTGCTGATGCTTTGGTCACGCTAGCTTCTATGGCTAGAATAGATTTTGGGCACAAGGTACATTCGGTACACATTGATACCAAAAATAACTCAGCTCATTGTTGCTTAGTTGAAAGAGAAATAGATGGAAACCCTTGGTACTATGATATCAAGAATTTCATCCAAAACCAGACATATCCCATAGGGGCATCCACAATTGACAAGAAGACTTTGAGGAGGTTGGCAAGGGATTTCTATCTCAATGGGGAAACTTTGTATACGAAATTATCTTACAGGACTTTGTTGAGATGTTTGGGATGACGTGGAGGCAAAAAGTGGTGAAGAAATTTATGAAAAGAAATTTGAGCTGTCAATATGGTCTACTAGAAAAGATTAATAATGCCCAGAACTTTAATAGCAAGATGATAATAGAACTCTGCGCTAAATGGAAAATCAAGCATTCTAATTCCTCACCATATAGGCCAAAGATGAATGGTGCGGTAGAATCTGCTAATGTCAAGAAGATTATTTAGAAGATGGTAGTCACTTACAAGGATTGGCATGAGATGTTGCCATTTTCCCTTCGCGCGTACCGTACTGCAATCCGAACCTCAATAGGAGCCACCCCGTATATGTTGGTATATGGAATGGAGGCGATGATGCCTTTAGAAGTTGAAATCCCCTTATTAGGAGTATTGATAGACTCCGAACTAGAAGAGGTAGAGTGAGTAAAAGTTAGATATGAATAGTCAAATCTGATCAATGAAAAGAGGATAGTTGCAATCTGTCATCATCAACTATACCAAAGAAGAATGGCCAAAACATATGATAAGAAGGTCTAACCTCAAGGATTCCACGAAGGACAAGATCAAAGTAAATGGACGCCAAACAATGAGGGCTCTTACGTGGTAAAGAAAATATTCTCGAAAGGAGCAGAATGAAAGGAGAAGATCTAGTTAGACTTGTGAATTCTGACTCTATAAAGAAATACTGGCTTCCCAATCAATAAAATAAAGTTCGGCCATGAATTCTCTTTGTAAACAACCTTTTCTTCATAAAACGCATGATCTCATAGCATTCAAAATCTTTTACTGTTTTGACGCATGATTAAGGAGATGACTCCATCAATTTTCAAATTGGAGGGATCCAAACCAAATTTAAACCTGATAGGTATTGCACACCATACTGGGGGCAAAAAGTGCACATAGGAGTCTATAGTGAACCAAAACTCAAAGGGGTATCATCATAAAAACTTCTAAAAAACATCTTTTATGAGAATTGCTAATTGCATCGAAAGTTTCAGTTTTCATGAACAAAACCAATTCTTTTGAGTTTTCCTTTTAAAATAATAATAAAAGACAATACTCAATGGAGCAAGAAAGGGCCCCATAAGGAACCAAAGATCTCTTCACCAAGAGGATAGGAAGTATAACGCATAGAGCATATTCCGTTTCAAGAGGACGAGTCGGACAAACAAATAGAAACAGGAGCTCAATAAGTCTACAACAGAAAGGGGGACCTATGTTTTCAAAATAGGTAAAAAAAAAACATGCATGCTATATTGTCATAACACTAACCTAGCAGGAGAAGGTGTGACAACATGTTTGTAAAACTCCAAAGGGTATTAGCCAATATTTCAAAAAATATAAAAATCTTATTTTGGGGGGAATTCATCTATTATTCACCGCTAATGTTTGGATAAAGAAATCCTTAAAGGAGGAATATCTAAAATATTATTGGGAATAATTTGTTATTATTCACTGTTAATATTTGGATAAAGAAACCCTCAGTGGTAAATATCCAAAATAATTTTTTAGAAATAATATGTCATTACACAACCATGAAAAAAGCCTTAATTATAATCAAGGACATTTCAATTTTTGACTCCATGGTTTACGAGTTGTGAAAGTATGAAATACTAAGGCAAAAAGAGGCTTTTAAAGCACTCTGAATTTCCTTAGATTTCTAAATTCTTATCCCTCCTCCTTGCGATTTACGAGTCGCAAATTCTTGAAATACTAAGGGAAAAATGAGCATTCGAAGCACATGGAATCTCCTTGGATTTCTATCTTAATAAATTTAGTTTGAATCAAACTTAAGAAAACTGATGGGATTAGAAAACACCAACACCATAGCAATTATAAAGCAAACTAAACACTAAGCAGCTTACCTTAAGTAGGGCGTACTAGGGGTGCTAATACCTTCCCTTTATGCAATCAGTCCCTTGCCTTAGAATCTCTGAAAGACTAGTTAGGGTTCCTAGTGATCAAAATACTAGGTGGCGACTCCTTTAAATCAAAACAAAAAAAACAAAATCAATCGAGGATCGCCGCGATGCCGCGCTTCGCTGCGAGGGTGTGACAAGCTACTTAGATTTTTCATATGGTGTTATTTCTTGCCCTTTTCCTTGGTTCATTCGCCATATTGGATATCCTGGGGTGGTCTTCTCATCCACTCATCTGGTAGTAGTGACTTTGTAAGGATACCTTCATGCTTGCTTTGAAGGTTTTAATAAATTCTTGTAAGTCTTGAATTATTAACAGAATTGTGCCAACTCGGTAGCCCAGGGGATGAATTGCTCAAATCCTATTTGTCTAAGCACCATGTGAGGACAATAATTGATGCAACATCACTAGTGGGACCCAAGGGTAGTTCCCACAGTCTGATACATAGGAATCAACATATACATAACGAGTTCTCTAGTGGAATGAGGACTCGCTCAAGCTCTAAAACATTTCCTCTCATGTAGATGTTCCTACCTAGGTCTTTCAGTAAAGTTATCCAATTTAGAGTAAAGATTCCAGGTGATAACAAATAAACCTAAAATTTTCTTTCAACTACATGACTTATAGTCCAAATAACTAGCAACTAAAGATAACATATGTGATGACCCTTCCCAGCTTCCCTACAATGATTCGAAGAATATAAAGCCTTAGCCATTATTGTTGCAGCCAGATTAACTCTAAGGGCAACCACACTCTTGATCACATTAACTGTTTTAAAATCTATCATTCTTTCAACTGAAGGGAAAATGACTATTCATATATTCCTAGGGCCAAGATTCTTAAACGGACCACGTTATCCTCACATGGTGCTTAGACAGGCTTTGCCTGCCCTTTAATTTAGGGAAGAAAATAAGCAGTACTAAATGACTTGTTGTCTGCTTTTTTATTTAAGAATTATCATAACGATATCATTTAAAATCAAAACACATAGTTTCAATTGAAATGCATTGTTTTATTTAATGTAAAACGGTTTTGTTTTATTAACCCTAAATTAATTAGGTCTTTAAAACTAGTCTTCATAAATTTTCAATTGAACTATCAATTGATCATATTCTTTAAGAATCTTTCGAATTCCACCCTATGGTGTTTTCTGATTGGATCCTCAAATTCCAATACCTTTTACAAGATGGTTCTTGACCTTGAATTTCTTTAATTATATCCTCAATTAACCCTTGAAGCTTCTAATTCTTTTAAGTTTGTCTCTGATTAAGTAAATTGCAACCCTAAATGTTTAATGCCTTTTGCATTTTGGTCCTTGATCTACTAATTCTTCTAATTTTGACTTGAATGACTCTTAAACTTATTCTTTTTAATTAAGCCCTGAATGTATTAATGAAGCCAATTCAAGTTTCCATTTCTTCCAATTAGGTCCCCAATCTTCTAATTTTTGTTATTTCACCATAATATTTAATATTTTTTTAATTAGACCCTTAATTAATACAATTGGACTCCCAAACTTTACACCTTGCCCATGCTGGTCCTTAAATTTTTAATTCATGTAGCCATGCCTAATTTCAGTCAATTTTCTTCAGCAAGACCTCAAATCATCTATCTTTACGGTGTTCTGACCAACTATGAATTAAATACATGCCTATTTGAGATTCACAATATTTTTTTGAACTTTGAACTTTTAAGTTTTTTTTTTGAATATTTTCTCATGAAAATGGGAATCTTAGGGGGCCCAAGATCATGTTATGACATATGTCATTTTAAGATATATAACCCACCTTTCTACTATTATAATTTGGATAGAGAATTTAATAAAAGTCTTTTTATTTCATTGATAAATGTAAATCAAATTCAATATTAAATAAAAAAATTCATCAAGAAAAAAAAGATGAAATTAAAAAAATTGGTTATAACAAAGAATGAAACGAAAACAAAAGGTTGTATAGATTTTATGAATTCACAAAAACTTTGTGACCTAATTATAGAATAAATATGGGCTTTAAAGAACACATTTGCTTGAAGAAGATTAGCAATCACATCACCAGAAACATAAAGACAAAAATAGTTAAGGATTGAAATGAGTATACCCATTTCTATGAAGATGAGATCAAGAATGCATAGTAAAACATTGACATGAGCAGGAATGACTCAACTGTAATACTTAAAGGAGGCTAAAAAGAAGCCTATGAGGATCTAAAGGATCAAGAGTAATGATGATCATAGAGGTGTTGGTTTCGAGAACAATACCTTTAGAAGAGTGAGAAACTTCAATTCCTAAAAAAATACTTCAATGCACCAAGATCTTTGATGTGAAATTAAGCATGTTAGCACTCTTTAAGATCATAAATTTTATTAAAATAGTAAGCAACCACAATAATACCATCCATATATTCTAGAAAAGCAATACAACTACTATAACAACCCTGAATTTTATATGCAATTGCAAATAATTTCCCCTTCTTTTAATGGAAAAAACAAGGTAATTTTTTTTTGTAACGGTCTATTATTAATGATAGTGGTCAACCAAATTAATTTAACCCAATAATTCAGCTGACCAATTTCACCTATATTTATTTAATTCTCCTACCTGTAGATCAAGTGGTCAATAATTTCCATCAATCGATTGAGACAATAATGATTTTAACTGTTTATTTCATTAAACGGTTAACCAAATCATTTGGTAAATCCATTTGATCAATTGGTTTGAGCAAAATCATACATGTTTGTTATTTATCCTTTGTTCATTGATTTAAATTTTAATGTAATAAACCCACTTTTAATACATTTCATAACAAATAGAGTTTCCTCTATATATATAGGGCATTTCAAATTTTGACATAGTCCTTTTACATTTCTAAAATCAATCTCCTATCACTTGATTCAATCATCCTAGATCAAGACCACATAATTATACACCAAAATAGATAATATTTATTCTCTCAATCCATCCTTTGACATTTTACATAGATTATGAAGTATTTATTTAAAACATATGGATCTCAAACAACAGAAATAAAACAAGCATTTAATTGGTACTTGAACAATTATAAACGAAGAACATTAATAGAGATTATGAAACATATTCTCATTTAAAACAAGAGAACAAACATGGATATGGTTAAATTTACGATCAAACTTCATTTAATTATATGAAATATGACATTCATGTTCTAATTTAATTTACAATAGCATCATTAAATTTGATTACACAAAATAATATGCATCCAAAAATTCAAATTTATTATAATTTAAATCCAAAATATATTTTTGTTCCCGTTATTAATCTATCAAAAGAAGTTATATGAAAATGCCAACTATTTTGCATGAGTCTATGAAAGTCCTATAATAAATATTGCAATTACATTAACACTAATTACAGACAATTAATACATGTTTATGGTAAGTTGTATAGCAACACATTACACTTTAATTCCATGCTTAAAAAATTATTTAACCCAAATACTCATTTTCTTTTAAAATATAACATTGTTAATTTCAGAACAATCATAATATATATCCACTATAGACATGCTAGCATTTTCAATACTCCTTAGAGTAACTAGTCAATAAACTTTTGGTCATCAGGCAACCTGATACCTCTAGTACCCTTAAGTACTAGTCAATTCTTAATCCTGGTCATCAATCGCACTAACACCTCTAGTATTCAACAAGTATTAGTTAATTAACAATCTCATTCTTAGGTATACTTGACACCTCTAATTTCTTTTAGAAAACTAGTCAAAAACTCTCGTTCATCATTTATAATGATGCCTCAAGTATCCCACAAATAGTAATCAACTTCATATCCTGATCATCTAATAAATTTGACACCTTTAGTATCCCATGGATAAATCTAACACCTCTAATACCTTTGAGTACTAGTCAGTTCTTATCCTTTTTGTTGACCAACTTTCCCCCCTTAAAGAATGAACATGTTTTTTTTCAAAACCTTTATGACTAACACCTTAAACTATCATCCAACACTTAAAATAATACAATTTTACATGATTCATCAATAAACAATTCATATAAACTTAACCCTAAATTTTACAAATTTGGTCGAAACACAAAGAACATGTAAGGGTGAATTTTTCTTTTCGCAATGGTTCAAATCAAACATTATTCATTTATCATTCATTCCAACCAACACAATTCTAAATAATACAATTGGTAATTACATCAATTATCCCAAACATTATTCCTACATACACTAATTAAAACCTTAAACATCGCAAGGATTAAATTCTCTTTCAATTCATTAAATTGAACCTTTACCCATTCATTATTTATGTATATCATCATCAATCATCGATAATTTCTTTAATCCTAACACCTTAACATAGAAATCCTAACATACCTTTACACTAACCATTTCAATACTTCATCCTATATAAAACCACTCAAAATAACTAGTTTGGAAGAGTTTATTACCTTTCAATCTAAAGAAATGAAAGGTTACAAGCTTGAAAACCCTTCTTTTTCACTTCCCCCACTTTTCCTCTCAAAATCATACCAGGGGTTTCTCACAAGTTTATCTCCTCCTTACTTGGCCAATAATGGCTTTTAGATCACTATTCACCTATTCATAATTTTAATTTTTCACTTATTACACTATTAGCCAAAGTTTCTGTTTTTACACATTGAAACCCACATGCTTTCTTTCATTTAACTTAATGCTAACTTAGTTAATTTTTTTTTGACCAAAGGTTTGCATTTTCCCCTCCTAAAAATAAATTTTGTTCTTAAAATTTAGATTTCCATACCTATTTTGAAGAATAGACAAACATATTTTCTCCTCATCTCAAATTAACTTTCCTAGTTTTCCTTTTCAATTTTAGAACTCCTCCATAATATTTTAATCATAGGAATATTTTTATTCCTAAGCTCTTTCTCATTGCGATCCAACACCCTTACAGGTTTCACTTCCAAGGTCAAGTCCTCCTTGATTTCAATAGGAATATGTGGCAACACTTGTGAAAGATCTATCTTGGCTTTACGTAGCAATGAGACATAGAGAACATCCTGAATCTTAGCTAAATATAAGGGCAATGCCAATCCATATGTTATATGTCCAATTCTTTCTATAACTTCAAAAACACTCTATCGCCAACATTAAACTCGAGAGGCCTTCTCCTGACATTCGCATAACTCTTTTTTCTATCTTGGGTTGCCTTCATCCCGTCCCTTATAATCCTTACCTTCTCCGAGGTTATGTACAATATATTTGGTCCTATTAATTTTCTATCACTCATCTCCTCCCAGTATATCAAAGTTTGACATTTTTTACCATATAAAGCTTCATACGATGTCATGCCTATAGTAGCTTGATATTTATTATAGGTAAACTCCATAAAAGATATATGATCTTTCTAATTTCCTTTAACCTCTAATACATATGCTACTAACAAATCTTCTAGGGTCTATATTAGGTCTGTATCTCCTCTCAGATTATCAATCCATTTAAGGATAAAAAACAATTCTTAAATTTAGTTTTGTACCCGGAGCACGTTGTTTACTAGGCCAAAGACAAGAAGTAAATCAGGGGTCTCAATCTAACACAATCATTATTGGAATCCTATGAAGTCTCACCACTTCATTCACATATAACCTGGCTAATTTATCCACTGGATTTGTCATTATTATCGGTAAAAGAGTATAAATTTTGTCAATTGATCTATAATCACCCAGATGACATTATTTCCCTTCTTTTCCCTAGGTAGGCCCGATACAAAATTCATAGTGATATCTTCCTACTAACATTGAGGTATCAATAAAGGTTGTAAAGGCCCATATAGCTTTTGATGCTCTACTTTTATAATTTCCTCTTCATATTTAGCCACTAATAGAATTGCTTCAAGACTTTGTACATCTTAGTACTTTTGGGATGCATAACAAACCATGATTTATGAGCTCCCTTTAACATTTCATCCTTCAAAGTTTTATCTTCAGGCAGATACATCCACCTTCCCACTACTATCATCTCATCATCTAAAATCCAAAATGGAGTCTCAAACCCTAACTTAGGGTCTATTTGGAAATGTGATAGATGTTGTTTTTCAAAGTGTTTTTTGCTTGAAAATGCATCAAAATAATGTTTTTTTTTTGTTTTTTTAATATATTTTTGATATTAACACATTAAAACGATCCAAAAATATCAAAAAAATAATTTAAAGCTAAAACAACTTTCAAAAATTTTCAAAAGCATAATTTTACAATGTCAAACAAGGCTTTAATCTTGTTCCTCACCTTAAATACTTTAATGTCTTTTTGTCAGATATCCCAGACTCTTATGATTTATGTAAATATAAACTTGAGACCTATATAAATAATATCTTTATACCAGTAATGCAAATACTATGACAATCAGTTTTAGATCATAAACTAGATAATTTACTTATTGTGGTTTCCATTGCATTGATGCATAAGCTATTACCTTTTAAATTGCATCAAAACATATCTCAATCCCTTCTTTGATGCATCACTATAAACTATATACCTATCATATCCATATCCCAAAAGAAGTGTTAATAACAAAGCAGTAGTGGGTCTCTTTTTCAGCTCCTAGAAGCTTTCCTCACCCCTTTGACAATCCCTTACGAGTTAACCGAGTTAAAAGGGTTACTGACATGACCAAAAGATTAATGTCTTCTCCCAAGTGCAGGAGTGTCAAAGTAGTAAATAACCCA
>Ga0325410_1001411_pt1 | contig 26573 bp, 13 predicted proteins | sample PopdelMetagenome_16_FD_206182 | JGI IMG/M metagenome (GOLD analysis project Ga0325410, IMG submission 206182) | Populus deltoides microbial communities from Bellville, Georgia, United States - Xylem-PdIQD-R3 | ecosystem: Host-associated > Plants > Phyllosphere > Stem > Wood/Secondary xylem...
GAAAGGAACGAGCCAGGAGTACTTTAGCCCAAGATTCATAAAGATTTTAAAGTTGCATGCAAATCATACCAAATGCATCTTTAAATCCCATCTTGCTGTAGAATTACCCTGGAACTGTATAATCCAATAACAAGAATTCAAGATCCCTCAATCATATTCAAATCATGTCAAGTCGCTCTGGTTTTTTTTTGGCGTTTAGCTCTTCAAATTTTGACAATAATCAATAATTTAGCTCTCTTGACCGAGAGATCACACTGAAATCATAACATATTATGTCCTCCGAATATGGTTATCATAGTCTAACACAAAAAGGGTCCATCAATAATTAAGTCTGCACATAAAGTTCTTTCCTTCTCTTTTTCCGTCAATGTCCCAGAAAAAGATCATATTCACGCCATGACAAATTGCCATTGCATTGTACTCTTCTTCCTTTTCCTTTTCCTTTTCTGTTTAGCAGATTTGAATCTGTAATTAAAAATGTTTGTCGACCAGATAAGAAATTCTCAGTGAGAGGCTTGCAAGCATCTAGCATGAAATCCCACAACGTTGTTGTGAAGATACCAGGCAAAAGGGACGTTATTTTTCCAACAAGATGAGCTTTAGTGCCAAAAGAGATACCTAATCATTCAGGTCCAAGGCCTAATAGTAGTGGGACTCCCTGCAGATGGGCCTTGTTCTTAGTTCATATGATATTGCAGATAATTGAAGTCCTTGAGGTGATTAAGGTGTGTTGAGTAATGAAAAAATGTTTTCCTTTCTCTATCTTCAATTTTCTATTCCATTTCCATTTTCCATTATCCATTAAAAAATCAAAAAACATATTCATTTTGTGTGGTTTCAGAATATGTTTTCAAATTAGAAAATTAATATATTCAAAATTAACTATTCCATGTATATTCAACTATAAGTATTAAATTAAATTTTAAACAGCTGAAACTACAAAAGGTTAAGAGAGTGTTTGATGGTGTGATAGTGGTTGCTTTCAAATAACTTTTCGTGCCGAAATTCATACCAATGATATTTTTTTAGTTTTTAAAAATTATTTTTAATATCAGCACATCAAAACGATATAAAATATATAAATTATATTAAATTTAAACTAAAAAAATAATTTTTTACGAATACGGTTTGCATCGCCTTCAACACATTCTAAATCGCAAGTATACCATCTTCAACCTCCACCAGTCAATTGCTGGGAAAATTTCGATGGTCTTCACCTTATTTACAGCACAAATTCAAGAGCTTCTGTTTTCCATATATTTAAAACCCAATAAATTTCATACCACTAATAAAAAAAATCAAATTTAAACTTAAATCAAATTAGAACAGGTCAAATGGGTTTTTGAACCATGATCTACAAAGTGGGTACAAAATATTTCATTGAAATTTAAAAAATTAACAAAATAAAAGTTTTTTTTTTGAAATATTGTGTTTTCCAATTGCAAAAACTTTAAAAAGGGCACTTTGATGGCTATTATTGCCCAGAAGAATACATCATTTAAACAAATACATCAAAGAACATCAAAGCTTGAAGCAGTGGACTCAGTCGTGCAGGCTGGACCAGAAAATTTGTACAATATGAGCTTTGTTCTTGATGGGTCAATTCAATCCGATTCTGCAAATAGCAATTTCGAGAAGTTATACAACTTGGAGGGTCCCCTGTCAATCAGCATCACCAGCGAACAGAACAGAGCTTGAGCAGACCAAGCCGGGGATAAATTGGCAACTTGTTTCAGCTCTTTTGTGGTGTCTATGGGAATCGTTTCTAAATTCAGAAACGTTGAGAGCTTAGTTTTTGTGTGGGCTCATGGTTTGCAGCTGGATGAAAAGACATTAGGTAAGATTTTAGCCCACGACATAACTCTTGTACCAAACATTCATGCAGGATCTATAAATGGCAAGAGTTTCAATCTAAATTAATTTAATTTAAGCACGCAAAGGAAGAACGTCTCCTTAGGATCTGGCGGCTGGTGCTTAAATCAAGGAGCCTGGTCTGTCTGAAGACTGGTTCCATATATGAATTTGGTGCTTGTAATATTAAATAAACAAAGAAATGAATCCGAGTGGACCAGGTGAGGAAGGGAAGCTAAGTCATTGTCCTTCGTCGAGAATAGGCCAGAAGCTTGCATAGAAATGGTTACAAAAGAAAAATCAATCTTTCGTCGAGATGTTACCGGGAATCATCGGTGAGGTTCCTTCGGCCAGAAGAACCCATCAGGTCCTGGAACAGGAAAACTTTCTTTCTGATGAAATACGATCGATCGAATCAATGAGATTCCTGTAGACAGTCCCTATCAGCACTCGACACTATTCTCTCAGGCGATTGGCCTATTCCGATGAAGTATGATAGAGTGATACTGTTCTCTCTTCGTTGTAGATGAAGAATGGGCATTCCCGGCAATGATTCAGAGAATGGATTAATTAATCCTTTTATCCATCCAACTGGCATTAATTTTCTTCAATAATTAGATAATGAGAATCGAGCCAAGCCTGATTTTTGTGTAATTAATTAAGAACATAGAAATTTAAGTTCAAATTTTATTCAGCATGCGGAGCCCCAACTAAATAATTGAGCATTTATTGAATATCTTTGTCATTTAAAATTGTAATCTGCACCTACTCCATTTTCTTGCTAGTAGCCTCACCACTACTCGTAGAGGAAGGCACTAGCCATTGGCCTTTTAACCTATGCATGCGCCACTAACCTGTTTCTCCGAATCCAAATCCTTTCTTTTCGTTAATCGGCAACAAGCCCAAAAGGGCACTTCTTTTTTTATTCAATTATTAACAAGCCTTTTACAACTTTAAACCATAATTATTAAACACAGGTTGAGTTGATTTAATATAAAATTTACATGAATAAAAAGTTAGATAAACTAATCAGGCCATAACTTAATCAAAATATTCAACCAGAACCAATGAATTAGACGGGGTTTAACAATGAAACTTGAAACAAAGTCGCAGGGGAATTAAAATAAGCTCCTGGGTATTTTGAAAATGTACAAGAACCAATGAATTGGGATGATTTGCATGGCTATGTTCACCAACCACATAGTGGTAAGCATATATTATCCATTTCTCAGATATTTGTACTTATGTTTGTGATTAGTGGGTGCTGCGTCTGTGCCTAAGAGGATTGAGCGAACAAAACAGGGTAGATACAGATTTTGGAGTTCTTAATTTGAATAATTAAGCTGTGATTTAATATTGTTTTAATTTTTTATGCTTGGATTTGCATGAGGACCACACCAGCCATTTGACTCGTGAGGAAGAGGAGGAGTTTAATAATGATGAGAAGATATAGTACAGCTATGGCACCGATTGTTTTATTCATGCGAGTCCAAAATCTCTTACTGTATTTGTACGTGTGGGGGCACAATGCTTTCTGCCCTTGTATTGCATATGATGCTTGACAAGGCGAACAGTTTCTGGCGGTTTCTTTTTTATTTCCTCCTCTGAGCACTGAGCAGGAGGTTTGAGGATCAAAAGGTGCTTCCTCTCCCTAAATTGTTGCAGATTTCGTGAGAGGTGATTGAAAAATACAAGAAAAGTCATTGTGTTAAAGTATTAATCAAATCTACATTTAATACCGTAAACCCCGCCGGCGGCGGCCTTGATTCTACTTTTGATAAGTTTGTGAAAATGTGGTGATAATTATTTTTAAAATGAATTTTTTATTAAAAATATATTATAATAATATTTGTTTTTATTTTTTAAATTTTATTTTTTATATTAATACATATCTGAAAAATATTTAAAAAATTACTAACTCAGTAGTGCTAAGAGGTTATCTTTAAAGTATTTAAAAATAATTATTTAATAAAATGACTTTATTTAAAAATATTTAATAATTATTATTTTTAAAATGATTCTACTTTGTATAAGATTTTTTTTTTAGATTTGTCGAGTAGATTAAGTTACATCAAAACAACTTTTAAATATTTTAATTTCAAATCTAGGCATGATAAAAAAAAATCAATAAATTAATTTAATAATAACATCACATAATTTTTATCGAACCGTAGCATAACGTAGTCCAATTACCTAGCAAGTAAATAATAAGGCCAAGGCATCACTCATCACTCATCACTCAGCAGTGCTCCATGTGCTGCTCGGCTAAAAATCATAAACTAACCAAAGGCCTTTGTGGTGGAGAATCATAGATTAACTGTACTTTTCTCTTTTTTTTCTTTTTAAGTTTGATATGATTATCAATCAGTGTGTATCTCGACTAATCTTATAAATTTTAAAATTAATAATTATATAAATTTTTAATGATAATTATATGAGCAATTACAGAATTCAAATCTGAAATCACAGAAAAAACAAAATTATTATTACTAAATCACTATCTAGATAGTTACACCTTCCGTTTTCTATATATCGTGCGACGAGCATCTCCATGAATCATATATATAAAATATGGTAGCCTAAATCTGAGGAACACGCTCACAAATCACGAGAGCAATTTGGCCTTGATGGACCTAGCTAGGCAGGAAGGGCGGTCGAAATTTCTTTCCTAGCAATTTTAAAACAATGCATCCGCCAATGGTTGGTTGCCCTGTGTTTTCTCTTCAAAAGATTGGATCTCTCTCCCTCTCCCTCCCTCTCTGTACAGTTAGACGCAGGAAATATATTTGGATGAGTTTCTATGTTAATTATCCTCGAATGATCACTATAGAAAAGTTAAAGCACATGGGTTTTGTTTTTTTTTTTTTTAAATAGGTATAATCACTTTAAAGTATAAACTATAACTCGATAGATATTTTTTAAAAATTATTTTTTATTTAAAAATATATTAAAATATTTTTTTTATTTTTAAAAAATATATCAAAAAAATTAAAAAAAATATTAATTTGAAACTGAAAAACATTTTAAAAATTCAAAACGTGATTAAACCACAATGCAAAATAAATACATGTGTTTTTTTTTTTATGGGTCCTGCAAAAAACTCAATTATTCTTCACTCTGCCTCAATCCAAAACACCCTTTAATTTTAGTTCATAACCAATCTAAAATTCATTTCAATTTAGGCTAGTTTAAGTTATGCAATTCACTCTAAATTTAGATAATTGTTTTACTATAAAAATTAATTATAAAAATAGGATAAAAATATTATTATCACGTAATTAATGATAAATATTACAAGATCCCCTTAAAAAAATATAATTTTTATGGTTTACTATATATAAAAATAGAGATTTAGCTGTTGGATTTTTTTTAGTTATTTTGTTGGTTATTGAAAAGTGACATATAAAATAATAAAGATAAGAAAATATAATATCAAATAAAAATAATATTTATTTAATATCATGTTTTATATATATATATATATATATTTATTTTGAAACTGCTAATTTTACTAAAATATTTCACAGCCGTATTATTTTTATTTAAAAAAAATTAAATTTCATGAGTTAACAGCTCAAAATCTCTCCACTCAGTAGGGACGAGAATATGGAACAAATCCCAATACATTAATAGCCTAATACAAACAAAACGAGGATATAAACTAAGAGGCAAAAGAAACCAAAAAAGTTGCAACTCGACAGAGATTAACGAGAATCACTTCAACTACAAGAAAGCTTTTATCCTCAGGGAAAAGTTAATATTATTTCACCTTGATAAAATCATTCAGGATCGTGTTTGCTTTTTAAATAATGAGTCTCATGGTAGAAAAAAAAATTATGACGTGACTCTTTTAAGTCCGAATAAGAAGTAAAATTAATTTTTTTTTTTAATAACGTGGGTGTTCGGTTTAACTTACGTGCATTTTGACTGATCTTACAAATCTTAGAATTAACAACCATGTAAACTTTTAGTGGCAACCACAAAACTCGAACTTGAGATCATATAAAAAAATAAAATTAATTTTATTACATGTATAACTTGTCTTCAACTGTATGGATCTTGTTTAATTTAAAAAGACACTATATTATAGTTTTTTTTTCTAATTATTTTTAAAAAATATTTAAAAATATAATAACATTTATTTTCAAAATATTTTTCATATTTAACTATAGCATATAGTCTAGGTGTTTTCCTTCAAGGACCAACTAGGACTGTAAATAGTCCACCCAAGTTGAGCTTTGGTATATTCAAGCTTTGGCTCGTTTAAGTTTAGGACTTGAACTTTTGACATGTCTATAAAAATCTAATAAACTTAATTTTCTTCATGAATTTTAAAATAAAATATATTTATATTTTTAACTTCTTCATATAACACATAATATATAATTTCTAAAAACAATTGACTGTATATTAATTTTATTAGTTATATCCAACGTGGGGTTGAAAACACTATACTCTTAAATCTAACTTTTCAAATGAATTTGCATGGGGCTCATATTTACTAACCCTGTATGAGATTCATTTCTCACAACTATTCTACCCAATATGCGTGCCATCCCACGTTATATATATATATATAAACTAACAAAAATAATAATAATAATAATAAAAAGATCGACTAACTACTTGTGCATTCTTGTCCTTTCTGGTTTCATGTTAATGCTAATGCTTATCTTGAGGACAGGAAATCACTTTGATGGAAAGTGAACAACATGTACAATTAATATTAGCACAATGAATAACCATCTAAGTGGTGGTAAGTGATAAGAGCTTGGGATCAAAAAATTTATTTTTTTTGTGATTTCAGGTTCGAGCCTTGTGGTTACTCATATGATGGCCACCAGAGGCTTACATGATCGTTAATTTCAGGGCTCGTGGGATTAGTCGAGGTACGCGCAAGTTGGCTCGGACACCCAAATTAAACTAAAAAAAATAATAGCACAATGAAACGTCAATGTTTTCAATAAATTTTTTTAAAATTAATATGAGTATTCGAGTTAACTTGCGCGCACCTCGACTAATCTCACATACCATGAAGGTAACGACCATATAAGCCTCCAATAATCTTGAAATTTATAAGACTCGAACTAATAATTTTTAATAACCAAATCTAAAACCTAATTAGTTAAATTATACCCTTCAATCTTTCTATGCTTCCAATAATTATTATTATTAGTCGTAGAAATGGACGTCTCTTCATCGAATAGTTGCATTGTCGAATTGTCTAGCTAGAATCAAATTGGGATTTACGTTCAAGATTGCTAATCAATAACGTTGCATTCTCAGTGGACCAGCCTGTCTTAATATTAGAAAAATAAAACAATTAACTTCATTTTAATTATTCCTTTTCGTCTTTATTTATACATCACAACTCGTTCCACTCTGACTGAAGTTAATATTTTATCTCTGTTTTTTTTTCATGATAAATTTAGTATTAATATATACGTAAAGAGCTCTTCTTTTTTTTTTTTTTTTTACACAAATATAGTTCATTATCTTAAATATCACTATAAATTAGAACATTGATTTTTTTAAAAAAATTAATTTAATCCTCGATTTTTTACTTTGCATGATTTAGTCTTTTTGAACCTATATTAGAACTCAATTACATATTTTTTTGGGGTGGAAGGGTTGAATTGAGAAACGAGTGACTAAAGTGGAAAAAACATGTGAAATAGATGACGACTTTGAAATTTGTCTTGAAAGTTTATTTTTATCCCTTATTTTTTTTATTCTTCAATCAATCTATCCCTTCAATTTTCAAAATTATTATTTTGATACCAAACTTTATTTTCTTTATTTTCATGTTTTTTATTGTAAGAGGACGACTCGTTAGATTATAGTATAAAGAGAAAAAAACTCATCTTTGACACATTTTCTGATCATAAGACAAGTTAAAATTGGTGTTGATGGGGTCCACTAGACGAGAAGAGTTTTATGATGATTATTTTAAACCTCGATGTAGCCTAAAAAAACAGATCTACATTGAGAATGTAATATTTTCTCCGATTTGATTTTGTGGTTTGGATTGCGTTCCATTAGGTAAGAGGAATATCTTGTGTGTCAATTTCTATTACAAAATGATTTTAATTAACAAAATCATTAAGCACGATGAGGTAAAATCAGTGTTGCACTATTAAATATTTAGATTTATATTTTTCTCTTACCTTTTCATGATTTTTTTTTAATTTTTGTTAATTTCTTTTTCTATCGAATTATCTCGATCTCGTGATCTAAAACACATGATAGACATGTAATCTAGATATATTTTGTGTCCGGATCATAAATTTCACATGTTAATTAGCTTTGCTCATCGTAATATTTTTTAAAAATTTATTTTTTATTTTCATTGCCTTATTTTTTATTATATTATTAAGTTTATCAAGATTTAATCCGGCTATAAAATCTCTTAAAATTTTTTAATTCAACCCCGGTATCACGCTAGCCACCAATCTAATTGTGTTTTAAATGTTCTCACACTGCAAATAAATATCGTCTGATAATTTACATATCAAAACAATTGACAAACCAACGTTGCCAGCCCAATTAGTGGCATTAATCAGGAACGTTGGGGGTTAAGAATCCAGGAAGGGGGAATACTTTTAAAATTTTCCCACTAGTTTATTAACCTCATTGTGGCTGCAATTTGGATGAAATAAATTTTAAATGTGGAAAACAATATCTAGAATGTTATAAATTGTTTGATATTGTTATAAAACTAGGAATAATCATTCAAACTTAAAAAGTACGGAGCAAATTATTTGTTAAACCCGATTTTTAAATTGAATTGTGTAAGAGTTATTCTAGTACAATATTATTTACCAAATTAAATAAAAATCTCATATTAAAATATATAACTAAAACAAAAAAAATATAAAAAAGGGTCAAAAGACCCAAATATTATATTAAATGATGATATTAATATTATTATTAATTTGAAGTTTTGTGATTTAATAATAAAATCAAACCATCTGGGATTATTATTATTATTATTAGAGAAATTAATTATAAATTTGAAATAATTGATTGGACATGTTAAGATTGTGGGTCTAATATGTAACTTTTTATTGGCTTCATGTTCGTTTCATTATTCCTTTGATTGTGAGATCCATCTTCAAATTCATTTCCAATGACAGTCATTTAAGCCATGATTTGTATTGATTTCCTTCCAAAACATTATTCAACTGATTTTCCTGTATATACTTTTTATGTCGTGTCAAAAAAGTATTTTAGACAATCTTGGGTACATGTGTTCAACAGTTGCCACATGTTATCCAACGAGCTACACAGCAGCGCAGTTGTACGTAAAATATATGCCTCTATAATAGAAATTAACTTAACTCAGTCTAATCAAATATTCCCACGCGCATTATATAATAGTGTACTCAACCTCCCATGCACTTTCTAATTGCGACGCACAGTAAGAGGCCAATTGCCATTAGCCTGGGTATGATTCCGGAACTCGGCAGAACCAGAGGATTTGTCTTTATCTCATTGAAGCGTGCAAAGCACGTTCTATGTTTTGAAAGTGAAAGTAAACAATAATGTTATTCCCCAGTAAATTAGAGGCAAGTAAGAGGCCAACGTGCCTAGGGTTTAATTCAAATCCGCCGCGTGGAGTCCTCTAGTTTCATCCGTGGTTCCTCTATAAATTCTCTCTTTTCATCTTGCTCTCACACAAAACCCTCTGCTGCGTCTCTATCTCACAAAAAATCGCCTTTCTTGCTCTCTTTCAGTTTGCTCGCATCTCTCATTCCCTTCCCAAATTTAAGTCCCTGTTTGGGTATTCTGCTAAGTCAATACGTATCCACCCTCTTGAATACTCAAAGTTTTATAGCAAAATTAAGATACGTAAGTCTCTGAATCTAGGGTTTCTAATATTTCTCTTTGCTTGTTATACGTGTAACTCCTGTTGTTCTCTTATTTTACGTACTGGGTTTTTGATTTCGTAATACCTGAAGGTTTTTTCTGTTATTTGTAGATATATCTTGTGATCTGAATTTGGAATTATAATTTTGGGTTTTTGCAGAGGCGTGAATGTTGTGATGGAGACAAAAGGAGGCAAAAAGAAGTCTAGTAGTAGTAATTCAGTTCAATACGAAGTCCCTCTTGGTTACAGCATTGAAGACGTTCGTCCAAACGGTGGCATTGAAAAGTTCCGATCTGCTGCTTACTCCAACGTATGTATCATTCACAACTCTCAACCTAAACATCACGCACATAAATATTTTGTTTAAAGTTTTTTTCTTTTGATAAATTTGTAATTCGTTTTCTTCTTTTGTGGGTTTGTTTGCAGTGCGTGAGGATGCCATCCTGATACGATCCGAGAACAAAAACATATGGCACCTTCAGTAGAGTAGATTTTCTCATTTTCTTGTTTTCCTCTCCTTTAAATTTCCAATAAACAAAAAGAATACCAAGAAAAGCACATCAGTTTCTTCTTTCAGCAATATTTGAGCTTTCAAAATTTAGTCTCGAAACCATGCTCATTGATTCACCACCGCCACCTCCTTCTCCTATCGGATTCGAAGGCTTTGAAAAGCGCCTAGAAATCACTTTCTCCGAGCCATCCTTTTTCAATGACCCAAATGGGCTGGGACTACGTGCCCTAACTCGATCTCAAATCGACTCAATCCTCGAACCTGCTTGTTGTACTATAGTATCTCAGCTCTCCAACACTGAGTTCGACTCTTACGTTCTCTCCGAGTCAAGCTTGTTCATTTACCCACTAAAAATAATCCTCAAAACCTGCGGTACCACAAAGCTGCTTTTGTCTGTACACCCCATTCTGAAACTAGCCGAGTCACTCTCTCTTGATGTATGTCACGTGACTTACTCACGTGGCAGCTTCATCTTCCCTGATTACCAGCCTGCCCCTCATCGTAGCTTTGCTGAAGAAGTCACTGCTCTGAATGGGTATTTTGGGAATTTGAATTCTAATGCCTATGTTATTGGCCATCCCACCTCTGCTAACCGTAATTGGCATATCTATGTGGCATCTAAGGATTCTAAATCACTGCCGTTGAGCAAAGATCACACGTCTGCAGTTACTCTAGAGATGTGCATGACTGGCTTGGATAGGATGAAAGCGGCTGTATTTTATAAAAAATCGGCTGATTACTCGGCTGCTGAGATGACTAAAATGTCCGGGATTAATGAGATTATGCCTAGTCACATGATTTGTGACTTTGACTTTGACCCTTGTGGGTATTCCATGAATGGGATTGATGGTACAGCATTGTCTACAGTGCATGTGACCCCAGAGGATGGGTTCAGTTATGCTAGCTACGAGGCTACGGGGTTCGACTGTGGTGAGGTTAAGTTGAGGGGGTTGGTGCAGAGGGTGCTCAAGTGTTTTGGACCACGTGACTTCTCTGTTGCTGTCACGTGCCATGGTGGTGGTGGTGTTGGGGTCCAGTGGTGGGCAATTGAGTGTGCTGACGTGGAGGGGTACTTGTGTGACAGTGTGGTGAGGCAGGAGTTGCCAGGTGGTGGGTGTTTGGTTTACATGACTTATCATGAGGTGAAAGAGTCCAAAGGGTGCGCACCTGCTAGGATGATGAACATGCCGTGTTGGAAGGATGTGGCGGAGGAGGAGGAGGTGGTGTTGGGGCTTTGTGGTGGCGGTGCCGGTGGTGGCATGATGGCCTGGCCTTATATTTCGTCATTGTAAGTTGAGAGCCACGCCGTAGACTGATTTACTCGTGGGTGGACTATTATTTATTCTCTGTTTTGATGTTTCTGGGTATGGGTCTGTCTTTATTACCCTTACGTACAAGTCTTTAGTCTTTGGAATAAAGGGGCTTGCATGGCCGTGAAGGTCTTTCTTTACATGGCTCTCAAATCTGTTTGGAGTCGAACTGAAGCTGTTTTTATTTCTCCTTGTATGATACGGATTTCTGAGTTATTACCATGGATTGAACTATGTCTGCTACTTTCGGCCATTGAATTCTTTGATAATCCCTGAAGATTTATTGCTAAAGTCTAATCTCTCCCATAAAACATTTGCCTTTGCCTAGTACCTGCAATATTGCTGAAGACTTGCATTCCAAGTTTCAATTTCATATTTCTGGGTGCGAGTGCACGGGCAACTGTGGATCACAATGATGAGTGGTGGCGTCCTGAGATGCGATTGGCCGCTCTTTTACTACCGGAAGATCAAAACTGTTTTGACATGATTGATTGATGGGCCAGTAACAGGGGCTTTTGTACAAGAAAAGACAAGAATGCAGGTCATAAAGTCTTAAATAATAGAGGCTTTTATGCAAGAAAAGACACGAATGTATGGTCGTAGATTGTGGCACGAGGCCAGGATTCCTTGATTCTGTTAGGTTCTTTCGCCGTTGCCGTTGATAGACTGAGAGTTTATATTTTGTACTGTAGTATAGTTTTTTTTAAAAATCATTCGTGATATGAATTTTATATAATAATCTAAAATTAACCAAAAAAATAATTTAAAATAAAAACAATAAAATAAAATAAAATATTTTTAAAAGTTTTTTTGAAACATAAAAATAAATAATTTCTATATTATCTTAATTTTTTAGCACACTATATTTCTAAGTTTTTTATTTTATTTTAGAGTGACCGAGGGTATCTTTTAAGATATTATTTTTTAAAAAATATATTAAAATAAGTTTATTTATTTATATATATCTGGAAACAATTTTGTTTTTAAAAAAAGATTTAACTGTCAAATATCCCGAGATTTCGCACTTTATCCTTGCAACTCTAGTCTCTTCAACAAAAACACTAATCATGATTTTAAGCAGTCCTAAATAAGATTCCATTTCAATCAATCAGCAAATTATTTCCATGGACAGAAATCAATTACGAGAGTAGACTATGCCAGTCAGCCAATTGTTTCATATATGCTAGCTGGGCTGAATTAAACCGAAGAGTTAGAGCCGAACTGCGAATAAAATACATGAAAGAGGAGTTCCTTGGGCTGGATGAGGGTCGTTGTAGTGTAAATTTATGAAACATTTTCATCATCTGCAGTTTTATTTTAACACGAACACAAGCTTAGACTTGACAGAGCCTTCTCTGATCATATATCTTCAAACCCTGCAAATAGGAAGGAGAAACCAAATAAAAAGATCATCGATAAATTAGTTTTTAATTATACAGATTGTGTAACCAGCCATGGACACCGTTAGTCGGAAGTTTGGAGAGTGTAACTAGGAAGTAGAAGGTTTAAAGAAGCAGCGTTGAGACCGCTAGGAACTTGAACGGACAAAAGCTGCAAAGATTACGAGGTCATCGTCATCGTACGAGGAAGGAATAAATAGGTGTCAAAAGGCTGGTCAATGGGATATAGCCGAAGAGGCCTATCGGAAGTAGAATTTAACTGATGCGCGGCTCGCGCTGCTTCGCTGTTCTGGTTAAATCTTGTCTAATAAAAAAAAAATATTTAGTTGATGGCAGTGTTTCTAAAAGAAAAAAATATTGTGAGAGTTGGGTTGATTTGAATTGATTTATAAGTTTGGTTAATTTCATAATATGGCTATAAAAAAAATTTATAATAATAAAAAATAAAAAAATTATGAATAAAAAATTAAATTCTTGCAAGTATTATGAATAGATAGTCTAAATATTTTTAAAAGCTCTCAACGATTTTATTTTATAACAAATAAAAATTAAACGAGAATCAGACAACCTTATAAAAAAAAAGTTCAAAGCTGAATTACCAGTAAATCAAATGTTGGAGGATAAATTGATTTTTTTTTAAAATGATAAAAAAGATTGACTCGAGTCAACATGCTAAATTCACAACTTAATTATGAGGTCAGGATAATCCTATAAAAAAAATTAAATAAAACAATGGAGATAAACTCTCAAGCAAAATAAATACTGAAAGATGAAACTAAAAAAAAACTCTCGAGATAACTTAGGTTAATTTGACTAGCCCACGGTTTAGAACATAAAACTAGAATAACTCTATAAAAAAAATGCTAAATCGAGAATATAAAATCAATATAATTTTATAAAAAAAAAGGGCTCAAAAACTCTTGAAATTCAAGATCCAATAACGTACTATTGAGAACAAAAGTAAAAAGACTTATTAAAAAAATACAATTTAGTTTCAGTTAATGTATAGATTAATCGAAGAATTTCTGTAACTTTTAAATCAAATTCAAAAGGATTGGAGACGGACATCGTTGTTAATAATCTTGGAGAAGGACTCGTTGGAAGTTTGCCTTCGTTTGCAAGTCAACTGGGTTCGGCCTGGTTTGCCTTTATGATGCAGGTTGGGCCACAATTCAAGAGTTTAGGCCCAATTAGGTTCAGCTCTTGTACTTTTAACTTTTATGCTTTTATGCTGACTGGGAATATACGGGTGAAGCAACCACGTCATTTCTGGTATGAAAACGTAATTTGATTTTAATTCTAATTGTTTTTTATTTTAAAAGTGTTTTAAAACAACTTAATTGTTTTTATTTTTTTAAATTAATATTTTTTAGTGTTTTCATAATATTTTGATATGCTGATGTGGAGAATAATTTTTAAAAAATAAAACAAATATTATTTTAATATATTTTTAAATTAAAAATATATTTTTAAAAAATCAAAACTGAAATTCCAAACACCCTGTAAATGGTTAAAGTTTCTAAACATACAATCTGAATCATGTTTTCTCACGCATGGTATCCATGGAGTCGATTGAACGAGGACATGCAGGCGTGTAGACACGATGACGTATCGGTGGCTTGTCTTTTCTCTCCTCTCTCTTGGTTTTCAGGCCCATATCTTCTCTTTCTTTCTTTTCTAAATTAGCCTGGCCCGAACAACTACTGTTCGGTGTTGTTTTTCTCTGGGCCTATTGGCCCATGAGGTATGTACTGCAAAAAATTAAAATGGTCCAGAAATTGGTGAGAACGAGGACAAAGTTTGCTTTAGCAAGACTCCGTTTGGTCCCAAATGATTCTTAGAATTTGGTAATCCCTTATTAGGCGCCCTAATTATAGCTTTTGCAAAGGAAAGAGTGAGTCTTTTAAGATTGGGTTAAAAAATATTAACGAGAATATAATTTTTTTAATTTTTTTCTCAAAAAAATATATTATACGATCCAAATATACTTGGGTTAGGTGGTGTTTATGATAAACCATGTTAATTTGTGTTAATATTCAGCTTGATTGAGTTTTCAAATGAATAAGTATATAATTTTATTTAGATTAACACCACTTTTATTATTTTAATTTTTTAATAAATCTATTTTTCTAGGTCCAAGAGCAAGAATTATTTCATAAATGATTTCCCCCAAAACAATAGCACTTGTATATGACCGCGTATAGAAAATACTTGATTAATACAGCTTTCATTGCTCTAAATCTTGCATTTTTATTGTATTCTTTGGATGCTCCCCTGGTCACCGAAAATACCTTGTGTTTTTTCGTTTTTGTAGCTAAGAAAAGAGAATTTACAGTTAATCTGCCTGCTTAACACAGACACAACTCACGGATTAACGCACGGTTATGCTAGTGTTACATGGATAACTTGGTTAATTTAATGGTAAATTAATACAGTGGGTGCGCGTTCATGCATTTTTCTGATACGGAATTCCCCGGCCGGAGCACAAACTGCAGTTCAGTTCATATATTTCACATGAAAAACTACAGCACGATCTCAAAAGTCTCTCACTTGAGACGATTCTTATTTGATTGATTGATTCTACATAAGGCGTACAAATACATCATCGATGAAACAGACTAGTTCCATAACGAGCCATTTTATTTTAACACTAAGAAGATCAGCTTGGTCTCGAAACAGCTTTCTCCCATGATTAAACCCTCAAGCCCTGCAAATCGAGGTGGGGGGGGGGGGAATCAACAAATAATAGTTTTTAGCTACTGTTAAAGAACAAGATATGTTATGGTATAGATAGCAATGAATAAGTGTATATAGTTACACTTACTGATCGTATCGAACTACAACTTTGCCAGCATCAGGATCAGCAATTCGGGAGAAAGCATCTTGAGAGAGATTGATGACTCCATTACATCCTTTTCTACAAAAATCGACTACTGTGACTACTACACTACCTTTTCTGCAAGGTCTTGGAGCTTGATTTGCTCCTCGTACGCATGACACTCTGTATTTTCTCCCACATGCTGCTCCACCATTCCACAGGGCATCACTCACCCCAGCAACCATAACTCCATTATTCCTGTTTCCATAGCATTTGGAGGCTACAAATATTCAAAGATTACGCATATAGAAAATTGATTTGTAAATGGTCGAACCAAGACCATAATTTTTGCCACAAGACCAGCTAGCTCATCATCGAGGACTTGTGTAAGAAACATATGCTGTACTGTGAAGAAAATAACTAGTAGTGCACAAGAATTTCTAAATGGTAAGATAAACGAAGACAGATTAACTCTTGTATTAGTTAGCAAATCAGATATGAATATATGACGTGAATAGATGCAAACAGAGTTCAGAGATTCAGGGAGTCTGAAATTTATAGCTTACGAGTATAAGGAGGTTTGTAGAAAACGGCAATTCCTTCAGCAGCATCTGCAACAGATACAAGGCATGATACAATGCCTACCATTATAAGAGCTGATCCAATGTTAAACCCCATTTCTTCCTCCTTTAAGATCTCAATTTTGTGGTGCAAAATAAAATCTTTCCAGGTCCCCATTTATAGAAGAAGATCGCTGTCAAGAACAGTTCCCTCCAATTAGAGCGTCAAGAAGTGAGCATTTACTTACTTTCAGTCATCATTGCCTTTCGCAATTGCTTTGATTAATTGACTTCACCTACCAATTCTATGCTATAACGTTCATGGAAAGAGGTGGAAAGAAAAAGGCGCATTGATAGTTTTTGCGTTAGGTGAATTAACGCGTCCATTTTTTTTCAGTGTAGAAGCACAAAAAGAATTCTATGACACATGGAAGGACCAGACTTTATTTTTTGCGTTCTACTTGTTTCCCACTGGCTTTCACCTCTCTTTAACATTTAATAAATTATGTTTTTAACCATGATCCAAGTGAAACCTTAGGCCTTAAGATTATTAAACTCAGTACATTCTAATAGTTCTAATAGGTTGATTTTAAAAAAACATGATTTAGTGTCTAAACTGGATTGAATTTTACTTTGAATAAAACTAAAATCGACTTAGCTAAATCTAAGTTGAGAAGAAGGTCTGTGATTTATTTACCTGATTAAACCCGGTAGAGTTGATATAAAACAAAGTTGTTTTTTATAAAAAAAATATTGATTAAGAAATCAATGGATTGACTCAAAAACTCGATCATGTAATAATCTTAAATATTTTTTGAATTATAAGTTTGCATATCATATACTAAACATAATTGTTCACTTGTTAAATAATTTATCTTGTGAATTTTGAACAACATTTTCAACAATTGCATTAGGTTGTGACAAAAAACTATTTCAATCCAATAATTTAAACTGTTAATTGAGATTTCAGGATATAATTTATATTATTCTCTAACACATCCACCCAGGTAAAAATCTTTGGAGCTTTAAACTTGTATAGATTTATATTATACTTAATTTTTATCAAATAAATAAGAATAGTGAGATTCAAATTTGTGACCGCTTGGTAATTAAGGCTTTAGTACTATGATAAAAAACCATCTTAATTCAATATTTTAAACTATTAAGTAAGATTCAAGATATAATTTATATTATTATTTAACAGAATATCTCTCCGAAATATTTATTTTAAAAATACAAGATGCCTAGGTTATGGTAGCAACAAATTGCTATTTCAATTCATTCCTTCAAGATCAGCAACGTGATCTTAAATGGGATTCAACCCAAATTGGATTGTATCTCATCTCTCAGTTTCTATTCCGTCACCTCTAGCACGAACACTTGTCAATAATATCTTGACATGTCCTGTCATTTTGCTACTCGACATGGCTGGCTAGCTGTAATGGCCAATTATTATGAGCACGAATCCTTGACAATATCTCAACAATTCTTTTTTACTCATTTTGCTTTGAGTGTTTGATACCCTATTGTTTGCTGACCTCTTGCTTTGAGTTTCTTGATTTGTACTAGTTCGCTCCTCTGGCACTAACCTTGATTTTGATATATTATTATTATTATTATTATTTATATTTCACCCTTGTTCAAAGGCTTATTCATTGAGTTGGAGCTAAGCACATAATTTTCATATCTATGTGCTGCTTAGGTCCAAAAATCAGACAAATATGGAATCGAAAGCAATTTCCTATGATGTTTCCATTCCCCTTAATTGACAGAAGCAATTTCCTATCATTTTCATATCTATGTGTTTTTTTGGAATGGTTTTTGAACTAAAATTAGTGTGAATGATTAACTTAGGAACCCATTAGCTTGAAATTTGTCTAAGTTGGCCTAACTAATTGATTTGAAGCCTTTTTTAAAGCGAGTTTTTTTTTTTTCTAAGTGTTTTGAAAGTTGACCCGATTCCATTGAGGACTCCAAGAATTTTATTTAATTTAAAATAATATTATTTTAACTCACCGACCATGATAGTTATGCTTTTTAGGCGCAGAAATTGAAAAATGCCAAGCAACCCGGCCCATGAATACAGGGTTATACCCGGTAATATAGAGTAAGCCCAACCCGCATTTACCTCCCATCTATTTCAACTATTGCGGTTGATACTGGAAGACTTCCCTTCTTAACTGATTTCCTGTCGGCAAACGAAGCTCCACCTCCCTCCGCGATAATCCCCAGAACCACCTCCTCCAAATGGGCGGCCCCACCCACGGTAAACTCTCTCAATTCTCACACATTTCTCTTCTGCCAATCACTCTTCTCTCGGATCTTCTCTCCGCTTTTGTTTTCTTATGAATCAAATCCTAATCTCTAACATTTCTCCGCAGATTCCTCCGATTTCCTCACCGACAAATCTGCAAAAATATTCGTGGCGGGACACCGTGGTCTAGTCGGCTCCGCAATTGTCCGCAAGCTCCAATCCCATGGCTTGACCAATCTCGTTCTCCGTTCCCACTCCGAGCTCGACCTCACGCGCCAATCCGATGTGGACTCCTTCTTCGCCGCTGAAAAGCCCCAATATGTTATCCTAGCCGCCGCTAAAGTTGGCGGAATACACGCTAACAATACATATCCTGCCGATTTCATTGCCATAAATCTCCAGATCCAAACTAATGTAATCGACTCCTCTTTTCGACATGGAGTTAAGAAACTGTTGTTTTTGGGATCCTCTTGTATTTACCCTAAGCTAGCACCGCAGCCGATTCCTGAAAATGCACTGCTTACTGGGCCTTTAGAGCCAACGAATGAGTGGTACGCGATTGCGAAGATATCTGGGATTAAAATGTGTCAGGCTTACAGGATTCAGTATAATTGGGATGCTATTTCTGGAATGCCCACGAATTTATATGGGCCGAATGATAATTTTCATCCAGAAAATTCTCATGTTTTGCCGGCATTGATGAGGAGGTTTCATGAGGCGAAGGTGAATAAGGCGAAAGAAGTGGTTGTTTGGGGAACTGGGAGTCCGTTGAGGGAGTTTTTGCACGTTGATGATTTGGCGGATGCGGTGGTGTTTTTGATGGACAAGTATAGTGGCTTGGAGCATTTAAATGTGGGGAGTGGGAAGGAGGTTACTATAAAGGAGTTGGCGGAGTTGGTGAAGGAGGCTGTTGGCTTTGAAGGGGAGCTTGTTTGGGATACATCAAAGCCCGATGGGACTCCAAGGAAGTTAATGGATAGTTCTAAGTTGTTGGGGTTGGGTTGGATGCCAAAGATTTCGCTGAAGGATGGGCTAGTTGATACTTATAAGTGGTATGTGGAGAATGTGGTAAAGCAATGATGCAGTTCATTGCTACTAATTCTAATGTGTTTTCAGTGGATAGTTTTGGTAATCATTTGAATTATTGCTTGATATTTTATGCTTTCATTTTAATAATTCCAGTAATCGTTGTGTACTCGTTACACTGGACTGTAGTGTATGCATAACATCAATAATCAAAACTCTTGCTTGTCTTGATATTTTGTCCCAGCTCTATCACAAGCGTTATTTGATTCGCCATTGATTTTTCTTTCGATTGCAATATAGGCGATTATACATAGTGCATCAAACGATGGGCAACTGTTTAGGTAACATGCTATATGCTTTCTTGTTTCTAATGCCTGCCTCAATTGGTGATAGTTCCTGCCATTAATTATCCAGCTTTTTTTTAGAAATCTGGTGTTCAGATTGGGTTTATTTTGTGATTATTTTGTTATAGACACCTCTCTTGCCTGAGTTTTATGCTCTTCCATTTTTTTCACTGATCTTTATTGTGGTTTCCCCGCATTATACATGTTTTATATTTTCCCCTGCTTTTCTGTACACAACCTTGAGAAATGGATGATGGTCTCAATTGATGTAGAAGCTAGAACCATCCCATTCTCGTTTAGCCTTGTTGCCCAATAGCCACACAGTTTCTTCATTACATGTACTTGTTAGTTATGAGTTCTCGTGCAAAATTATTTCATCCAACATCAGGAGCATCTAAGCCCTGGTATTATCGACGAGTTCATTGTCTTTCTAACATCTGAAGGTTGATCACTTCAAGCAAAACTTTTGCTGTCAGTTCCAATAGGATTACTCAGCAAATAGTAGGCAGTAGAGGTAGTAGAATCATAGGACAGGGGAGACCAATATGACAGTATGGAACATATTTGAGCTTAGGTAACAAAGGGACACTATACGACATTCTTGGTCTTGCTTAGTTTGTGTTCGAATTCTCCTTGCTTTTGCATTCTTTAGGACCAAAAATGAAGAAAATGATATGGATCTTTATCTTTTAGAATCTGGAATCTAGAGAGCTAGTTACCTTCTCAAGTCAATTACATGAACCATGGATGAAATTGTGGTGTTATTGGAACTAATGATTTCTTTTTTCGTTCACCTAAACCTAAACCATGGTTTGCCTGCACCAAAATATTCAATTCTGGGATTTTTTTTAATATATCTTTCGGAAGGAGCCTTTGTAGGTTTGGGGCTTGGGAGGGGAAATGGGAGCTTTTTCCCAACGGAGTATGCTTCTTCAACTAGCGTAAATTCACAGCCTACGATTTTTCATCTCAAAGACAGTAGTTAAACAGTATACAACCTTATGACATACATTTACTTGTGCTCCCGCTACTTGGTTATGCTTCCTATTCTGGCATTTGTTGAAGACGTCATTGAATATAAAAGACTTATAAGTGATCTGTACCAGTTAGGGTGCTTGATTGCTAGCTCAAATATTTTCCTTCTGGAAATTTGTTGTCTTTTGAGGTATGCTTGGTTTATGGTGCTGTGCTACAGGGTCACTAGCACATTTTTCATGGTGCCTATATTTTTACGGGAATAATGTCTGAATCAGGAATAATTTTGGCAACTGAAACTATGATTTTCCTGAATAAAGTTTTGACGGATAGAAAAGAGAGCATCATTAAAAAGGACGTTTTTCTCTCCAAATTATGCTATTTTAATTGGTCATGCTGGTTCTCAGAAGTTGGGTGGAAGCATTTATGTTCTTGTAACAATGTGATCATGCATCAATTTCTGGGCTGTAACCTTCAGGCATGTTGAAGAAAATGGTAGATACAATCAGATGCACAGATTCTCTCTTTCAACGATAGTTCAAGATTCGATCATCTTTTGAATTGCGGGATCAGGATCCACAAGTACTCAATCCTAGGCGATCTTAAATGCCTGTTGCTGATAGAGTTTGTACATTGGCTTCTGCAAGTAGAAAATGACAGAAAAAACAAGTTTGTAGATTTCGTTTAGATATCCAAATGCATTATTTTTCTTATTCACATGACATGATTGAAGCATAATTTTTAGATAGATGAATGAGAAACCTCTCGCGCTGGAAAACATAACTGTGATTTGTGTATGACTGGTATCCGTGAAGACATAATGGAAACCTGTAGACAGGTGACAGCAGCTACGAGTTTTCATCCAACGTCAGGAAGAGTTTAGCTTTTGTTTTGTTTTGGGTATTTATGGACTGTTACCATACCATATCATGCTGTTAGATGCACAGAAGAACGACAGCTTGAAAGATTTTGTGGAATTCCAGCCTGCTTGGATAACAGGGGGAGGATGTTGTAAATTTGTAATAACCCCACTCAAACATTTACATCTTAGAGGACATGGTTACGTGCAATAATGCATAATTGAGAATTATTTTTGTTACCTTGAGAGGAGCCTAATTGACCTGTAGAAGGATTGAGGAAAGGGTAGCAGTGCGTTAATTTTTCTGGTTAATAGAGGAGACCACTGGTAAACAAACAACCATGACTTCAAATCATTGTTGCAGTCACCCTAAGCTAAAGCCATACCCCTTGCTGAATCTGGAATTCATGATCATGATTTTCCACTTGTAGGCATTATTTCATTAAAGATAATATAGAAATTAATGTTAACGAGAGGTTTACATGCTCGTCAAATACCTGCTGCTGTCAGTCAGCTGGTCGTGAGAATGAAGAAACCTCAATGGAGTCACAGCAGTTTTAAATTTTGATGACCAAGTTTCATGGCTTAAAACGAGGACCGGGATGATGAGGGCAGGAATGATTGAGGTACACCATGTGACGCATGCATAAAAAACACAAAGAATAACAGCTTAACATTATATTATGTTGAATAAAATCACCACATGAAAACCTTATTTTGAAACTTGTTACTAATTATTCTCTTTTAAGTAATCTAACTCTATAAAAGGTTTGTAATTCTTTAAATAAACTCAAAAACTAACATAAATTAATTATAAAATCTAAAAATAAAAAGAAAAGCCCTCAACAAACTAGAAAATCTAAAATTAAAAAGAAAAATAACAAAACTAGCCATAACAATATCTTTTAGGCCTAATTTGAAGGTTTTTTTTGACCTCGACAAGCTATAACTAGTAAAAAATTAATATATTAAACCTGTAAAATCTTATAAAAAATTTAAATACAATTTAAAGATTGAATAAAAAATGTGAGGTTTTTTTTTTGTCAAATAAATCACCTTATATGCCTTAAACCTCTTCTTGGACTTAGCATTGTCTTGTTAACCTATAAACATCTCTCTTTTTTTTTTTTTTAAATGTAGGGTGTTCAGGTTAGTTTGTGCGCATCTCGACTAATTCTCACGAGTTTTAAAATTAATAATCAAATAAATTTTTAATGACTATTAATATTAACAACTACGAGGATATGCACTTACCTCAATAGTTGCAAATCCACGACTGTTATTAATTTGTTGTTGTTGTGTATTGATTATCTTCTTGTTTTCTTTCAGCCCTAAGTTATATAGAAGAAGTTATGGATAACCGTATGTTAATTCCTTAATCCAAATTTCTTTATCCACTTAGTTCAGCCCATTACCAAGTCTGTCCTCGTTGGCCTTAGACTTTGGTTTAATACCAAAGTACTTATTAAGTTGAACCTATTATTTTATCTTTTTTATTTTTTTTTAACCTAATTAATGACTTCGAGAACTAATTTAACGTGTAACATGCATCTAAAGAGCACGGATGCTAGCTAGCTGCCATGCACTTGATCGTCCCTGTGATTTGAAGGTACGAGGAAAACAAAGGCACCCGATGCTACATCATCCATTGGATGGGATGGGGCCAGTCTTGATTGCCCTTGTGTGCTGGCATCTAGCTAGCTTGAAGAGTTATTTGGAGTCTCTGTTGGCCAAACAAAAGAACAAGATATCCATTTCAAGGCAGGTAAGGAAACGTTTTGCCTTGTAAAAGTGGAAATGTTTGATCTTTGTTTAGGCTTGCAAACAAACCAGAGAACGCTGGATGCTACCGGTTTTAGGAAAATACACTTGAAGTGGACGATCCACCCACAGCGGAGCGGTGACCCCTCTACAGGAAACTGACTGTTGTTCTCCATGAGGTGCAAGACAATATTCAGATAACTACAATTCAGTTATTATTATCATTGCTGCTGCTGCTGTTGTTCATAACACTGAACTCTGAATTTAGTCGGTATCGATTATGATCATGTTCTATTACTATTAAAGTAAATCCCTGAAATAAATTACTGTTGAAATTTGTTGTCTTACCCTGACAACAAATGTTCACGGGCAAATCAGAAACAGTAAAAGGAACTATACACGGGACAGATGGGAGTAAAAAACTTCTGTCTCCCAGTCTTTTTTTTTCCTCTGTTTATTTTTAATCTTCTATTAAAGTTGATTCCAGCCCTGCAATCGCCCCCCTCCCTGGAGATTGTTGGGGACGGATAAAACAAGAATTCAAGGGTCTTGTATAAAAAAAAAGAAGAAAAACTGCGTGGTTTATAAGAAATGCCAAGGGCTAATTCACTTGTTTTTCTATTCAAACTCTTCTTTCCAGGAACCCACCATCATTCCCTTCCCTTTATTCAAGACATAAAATCCTGTAAAATAAACTGCGGGGCTATTAAACAAAGCTCCTTCCACATGCAAACCAAAACCTAAAGAAAGAAAACACAAAGTGACATTTCCACGAAATATGAGGGCCTCTCTGATCTGTCGCCGATCAGATCTCACACTTTTTTGTCCTTGCCTTTGTTTTTCTTGCTCAGCCTTTTAATTCATACAGTCACACACATAGGCTACACATAGTACCCTATGGTAGAGCAAGGCCTAGCTCTAGAGGCCCTAGACAAGCAGTTTCAGTGTTCCCTGGCCTAGAAATGATGCATTGTCACTTCATATTGCACACCCTTAAAAACACACCATTCGAAGTAAATTAAACAGGCCGAGCATCATACAAGGGGAAGTTTCATGAAAAAATCTCAATACATAATTGATATGGATGAAGGTGACATAATAATTCCTTGAGGATTTGAGCACATACTATCAACTATCAAGCCCCTACATTTCCCAAGAAAAATTAATTAACAAAAGGGACAGAAGCAAAGACTGACAGTGAAACAGAGCTGAAACATTGAAGTCTGTACGCTTTAGGGGACCCCAATATTTTAAAGCTTTTACTCACCGAACTACATAGAAGGTAGGTGCCCCCATTTGCTGCAATTAAATCCTCTACCTCTTTCTGACTTTCTCTATGGGGTAAATTTGTTCTATGCTTGAACAGGAGTCAAGGCACAAAACTAGAGCACCAAAAAGCAAGTTAATTAGTATTACTTGAAAGAAACAAGAATCAAAGATGCCATGCCAACCTTTTGTTGCACTTCCACATGAACATTTGGATGCCAATTCCATATCAACAAAACTATCAGCCAAAAAAAAAAAAAAAAAGGAAAGGAAAGGGAAAAAAATAGGAAAGCTAGTAACAAAAGTGAAAGCAAAAGATTAGTAAGTAGTCCTATATCATAATAAAGAGATTGAGCCGTCTAGCCAATATCACCACCATGCCCCACCAGCATTTACCAGAAGCCAAGGAAGCAGAAGAAGAGGAAGAAGAAGAAGTGAGCTTTTTGCAATGATTGGATAAAAGAAATGTGGTTTCTTGTGTATCCAGACCTGCCGCCACTCAAGCCTAAAACTCCGATTTGCTTGACAAATATTCTCATGACAAAGGCCACACATGCCTCAATGCCCCAAGTAACAGCACCCACATCTCTCACCATGTTCCAGCAGCAGCGGCAGGAGAACCCTATCATTACATGAAGCGCAAAACCAATGAGCGAAGGTTTGATACTTAAAACTCCACCACTACAAAATAGAAAGAAAGAAAAGAAGGAAAAGAAATTAAACAAAGAGAGTAAGCAATAAAAACAATAAGTGAGTGGGTGAAAATGGCCAAAATGAAGATGAAGTCAGAGAAGAGCGAACATAGACTTGGGATTGGATGTCTGTACGTTTTCTCTGCTAATTTCTTATTTCCTCTGAGATAAGCCCTTGATGGGTTCCCTTGTCCTATCTTAAGAAGATAGAGGGGATGGAAACGATGATGCAAAGAAGCTGAGGACATGGGGGCTTTGGCTTGTGAGCACATCCACTTACTGGCTACAATAGTGAGAGCCTTGCCTAAAACATAATGAGGCCAAGCTAAATGTGGGCAAGAAGTGAAGAGAGTGGTGTGTTTTTTATACGGCATTGAACATGGGATTCTTGATTGTAGGATGCTGTATGCACTCGTTTGCCTTCAAACTCCCATTTACTTCACTTCACTTGCTTGTACCAGAAGCCCAGATGAGCTAGATTTGCGCAAGAAATCTCTGTCCTCTCTCTTCCTTTTCCATGCCTCCTCTTTATTATTTTCCAAGATTCCACTATTACCCTTTCTCCATGTTGGGATTCACGACTTAAGCAAAGTAATTATTTTTTAACGCATCCCTCTCTCTCTCTCTGGCTTATTATTGATGCTGGGTTTTATTTTTTTTATCAACACCATTTCAATAAATAAATAAAATAAAATAACATAATTCAAATTATTTTTTTTTGAAGAAATAACAAAGCTTCTACACAGAAAAACACAAGTTTTAAAGTCGTTGTTACTTGAAAATGCGACATTTCAAAAAAATTTCAAAAGATATGGCACAAATAATAATAATGAAGAGAAGAGAAAGAAAGAAAGAAAAAAAAAATTATGAAGATATATTGAAGTTTTAAAGAAAATAATTTTAGTATTATTTAAAAAAATCTCGACAAGATAAATTTAATAGCATATTTAATAAAAATCAAATGACAAATTACAATAAAGAAAAATAAGAGAAAAAAACAAAAAAAAAACTATGAAGAAATACCAAAACTTTAGTTATAACACCACTAATATCATCAAAAAAATATCAATAAAAAA
>Ga0325410_1001412_pt1 | contig 26565 bp, 12 predicted proteins | sample PopdelMetagenome_16_FD_206182 | JGI IMG/M metagenome (GOLD analysis project Ga0325410, IMG submission 206182) | Populus deltoides microbial communities from Bellville, Georgia, United States - Xylem-PdIQD-R3 | ecosystem: Host-associated > Plants > Phyllosphere > Stem > Wood/Secondary xylem...
TATTCTCTTTAATTCATCATTTTCAGACAATCAATTTATCTTATATATTAATACAAAATATAATTTTATTCTTATCTTCTTTTCTGTTTTGTCTTTACCTTCTCTATTTCTTTTGTCCTAAAGCTACTGAAATGCACAAGTCATTGGAGTGGGCAAACATCAACACAATCGGGCCTATAATATAAAATCACGATGGTTTATTTATGATTAATAATCTTATAATTTATTAATTTGGATACTGTTTTTTTCCCCTTTTTTCTCTCTCCTTCCCAAAAACTCTATCCTCAACTCTTTCAGTATTTGAAAAACTAGTTTTAAGAAATCTAATCAAAATAATAATAATAATAATAAAGAAAAAAAACCCTCTCAGAGGCCCAAACTCCCTCAAATGTAATTTTCTCTAGCCCCCGCAAATTCCATTTCCCCTAAGCTAACACCCCCGCTCCCTTCCTCTCTCTCTCTGCAACCCCGAGAATAATAGGAAAGGGAAAAAACTAATCACTGTATTGAAATTGATCCACGCCTCCATCCTTTATTCAGAAATAAATTCAACGGACCTAATATTGCATGTTGCATTTGCTATGTGGTCCTTTTTAATCCTGCAATAATTCTTTATTTGATTTGCCGACACTTCAATCATTATAAATTTTTTTTTATCAGGATTCAGATTTTCTCTGTTTTTTTTTCTGTATTTGGGCTCGTAATTTCCAGCGTTTCCTTTGATTTAGTTTAATTTATTATTCTGTTTTATTCAGGAGAATCCTTTCAATCATGCAATGTCACGTAAGTGCCCAACTTAACTGAAATTGATTTGTGTTTTTTTTACCCAATATTAGTGGAAATTTCAGCACCTGCTCTTTTTTTTTTCCATTTTTGGAAACAGGTTATCCTGAAAACCTATTTCTGAATACTGTACCTGTTTTTTTGTGGTTGTTTATGGTTTCAAGTGTTTAAAATTTGTTATTTTCTGGAAGAAAGTTGGTTTGTTGGTTGTGGAATAAAAGGGGGGAGAGAGAGAGAGAGAGGAAAACACTTGCTTTTATTTTAGGATTGCATGGGAGAGCATGAAGGGTGGGCACAGCCACCAAGTGGGCTATCGCCAAATGGCCTATTGCCCAATGAAGCGCCCTCTGTGATCAGAGTGCTTGATTCAGAGCGATGGTCAAAGGCCGAAGAGAGAACTGCAGAGCTTATTGCCTGCATTCAGCCCAACCAGCCTTCTGAAGAGCTTCGCAATGCCGTTGCAGATTATGTGCAGCGGCTTATTGCAAAGTGCTTTCCTTGCCAGGTGCATTGCCTATATGCCTTAACGTATGAAATCTTTGTGTTTCTCACGCTCATGGTGTGTGTCTTGATGGGTTTCTGGATTTAGATTGTATAACCATTGTTGTGGATTGTGTTGGTCCAGTAGAGAGAGACATGGAATAATGCCTCATCGTTATGCCTGGATTGTTGATATGGAATCTGGGAATGTGATTTTGTGCGTAGGAATTTTTAAGTTAAGGCGTTGATCAAAAAACATTTCTTGAAAAACAAGTGAAATATGAGATGGTATGTCTTGATTGGCAATGTAAACAAGAGCATTTAGTGGATTATAAGCTGATGGCAGTAAAATACTGTGTTTTCTGTGTAAGTGACCAAACAAAAAGAATATGTTTGTCTTAATTAGAATAGATTATAGACCTAAGGTCGAGTTCAAAGACATCAACAACTGTGAACATTGCAGACTGGCTTACTGGCAGGACTTGAGTATTTTTATAGTGGGAGTGATTTGGATTCATAATATCATTTGTTTCATTGCTGCAAAAGGTATGCATCTTCAAGTTTTTAATATAATTATTTACCCATGATTGCTATGATCTTCAGGTATTCACCTTTGGGTCTGTACCACTTAAGACTTATTTACCTGATGGGGATATTGACTTAACAGCCTTCAGTAAGATTCCTAATTTAAAAGATACATGGGCTCATCAGGTTCGTGATATGCTGGAGAATGAGGAGAAGAATGAAAATGCTGAATTCCGAGTGAAGGAGGTTCAGTACATTCAGGCAGAGGTAGGTCCCTTATTAATCCTTTCAATTCCTTTACATTCTGTTTATTTCTTTTGTTATCTCTGTTTCTTCATTTTATTTTAAGCTTGCTTCTACAACTAGGATGCGATTGTTTGTGTTTGGCTTGAATATATCTAGTTAGTAATGTTGACTTCAGAATTGTTATAGCAGCAGTAATATTCCATCCATGCATTTTCTTCCACTACAGTGGACTTGTAATCTTCAGTGAATATTTCAAGGTTCTGTGGTATGTTTGAAACAAGGGGGTTGTTTGCTAGACATATGCACTCTGTATTACCTCTAATTATGGGGCAATGGTGAACACTAGTAAGCTTTTCAACACATTTTCAACATTATTTTGAGATGAAATTATATTTCACAATCTAATTTCTATGTAATTTGTTTTGATCGTTTCTGTATTTGTTTGTTTAAGAAAATGATTCTCCCGCTGAGATCTGTGTCTAGAAGGCGTACTAAAAAATCTCAATTAAAGATTTCTCAATGCCCTGTACTCTATGAAGCAATTCTTGATGATAGATGTAACTTTCTTTTTGTTTGAATACACATATACAGGTGAAGATAATAAAGTGTCTTGTGGAAAACATTGTGGTCGATATTTCATTTAACCAACTTGGTGGACTGTGCACCCTTTGTTTCCTTGAGGAGGTTAGTGCTCTATCTGGAAAATCTTTCTTACTTCCTTTGTCCAAATATAATGATCCCTGTTGGAACACTTCTGCCATACCAAATTATTAGTGCATTATCGGAAGTCACAAATTATTTTGATGTTTTGCTGTCATGCCCTAATCATTAAGCAACCTCAAATTTGAAAAAAAAGTAAACTAAAAAAAGAGGCTAACAAAATGAAAAAGGTGATGGCATAAAGTACTGTACAACCATGTTATCAGCCTTCCTTAAACAACTGAAAAGTAAAACATTTATTATAATTTCAGATGGAGTACCATTTTTCTCTTGGTAACTAGAAACCAGGATACTCTTTTATATTTTTGTCCCTGATAGTATTCTTGCCTCTGTAGGTTGATAATTTGATAAATCAAAACCATCTATTCAAGCGTAGCGTTATTTTGATAAAGGCCTGGTGTTACTATGAGAGCCGAATACTTGGTGCTCACCATGGATTGATCTCCACCTATGCTTTGGAAACCTTGGTTCTATATATATTTCATGTTTTCAACAACTCCTTTGCGGGTCCTCTTGAGGTGGATTTTGGTGCTTGGTCTCACTGTCTTGCTCCATTCCCCTCTTCGTTTATCTGATTCTTTCTCTATCTACCTGTCTAGGTCCTTTATCGTTTTCTCGAGTTCTTCAGTAAGTTTGATTGGGCTAATTTATGTGTTAGTCTCTGGGGTCCTGTACCTATTAGTTCACTTCCAGATGTAACAGGTATGCTTGATTGATTGAAGATTCCTTTCTATCTTCTCAATAAGTGACCCTTTCCTTTTTTGTAAATATTTGTCAATCTACTGGCACCAACTATTTTAGTGAAATGTTACACAGCGGAACCTCCTCGAAAGGATGGTGGAGAGTTACTACTTAGCAAATTATTTCTTGAGGCTTGTAGTGCTGTGTATGCTGTTTTACCTGCTGGACAAGATAATCAAGGGCAACCTTTTTTGTCCAAACACTTCAATGTTATTGATCCTTTGCGTGTAAACAACAACCTGGGACGTAGTGTCAGTAAAGGTACACAAATAGAACCCTGCCATGTTGTCTGCTACCAAGTTAACTGTCGTTTGAATATTTCTCCCTTTTCATTTTGAGTTGTAGATATGTTTTATTGTGCATCTGCATGACAAATGCTCTTCTTTCTTCTTCTTCCCTTTGACAAGGTACTGTAGATAGCACAGAGAATCAGGACTTAATGTCTTGTCATTTCTTTGCTGGCTTTTAATATTCATTGAAGCATTATCCAACTGCAATTTTTTTTCATTATTGATTGTGTCATTTTTTATATGGTACAAACTAGCATTACCTTTGGCACTATTTCTTCTTTATACATGTTTCTGCTGATAGTAGCGTGCAAGAGCCGTAAGAGAGGTTTGTGCAGTTGTTTTGCAATTTTCTCCTCAAGGTATTTTGTACACCATGGTTTTTAGTGATGATTTGAAGCAAAAATGGATAGAAAAGGTATTGATAAAGAAAAGGTACCAGAAATAAAGAAGGGGCGAAAGATGTATGTTGATGTATTTCTATATTTATCTTTTTGTTTATTCCTTGCAAAAAAGGAAAAAGAAAAACATCTGTAACTATGTTTCTTTTTCTGCCTCCCCTCTCTCTCTTGTTTTCAAATATATCCTAGTTCTTGTTCTTTTATTGGTGGTAGGGTTAAGGCTTATAACAGGGAAATTGGGCATTCAAGTTGATATATTTAGATTTTTCGTTCTAGGACTTGAAAAGGGTTCTTTTTGTTGTCAATTGCCTAAATATGCTATTAATATTGATGTGTTAATTGTTTTCCATTATTTGCTTTACCTATATACACATGTATACATATTGGTGGAAAATTTAATGTAGGTTAAGTGGTCTGGATGGTGGGAATGGTTGCAAATTGTAATTGAGGTTAAGAGTGTACAGAACAAAGGGAAATGATAACATAAGTGTGCTTCTCTAAACTTCATGTGTGCGTTTGGGCGTTTATGTCCTTGGACGCAACAGAATTTGATTGGAATGTAAACATATAGATCAGTTCATGAATGTTTTATACTTCTTACTGATCTGTTAGCATTTAGTAACTTTTATTGTGTAATACAACGTACATTTTCCAGGTAACTTCTTTAGGATACGCAGTGCGTTTGCATTTGGAGCTAAAAGGCTAGCAAGGTTACTTGATTGCCCCAAAGAAGACCTGTGTTTTGAAGTAAATCAGTTTTTTCTGAACACCTGGGAGAGACATGGTAGTGGTCATCGTCCTGATGCGCCAAGGAATGATTTGTGGCAGTTGAGATTGTCAAATCATGATCACTTGCATGGGCCTGAGAGTCTAAGGAACAATTCAAGCAGCAAACCTTCCGGTCATGAAGCTCAAGTTGATGCGGCTCATGGTTCATGTACTGTTCCCTCCCAGCATGATAATTATTCCATAGAGAGCACATCCAAAGGTAGTGAAGTTTCAACACTTTCTCGTACTCAAAGCCAAAAGACTAACGCTAACACTAACAGCACAAGGAGCACCTCTGATCAGAGTAGAAGGGAATCTACTTCCAATCAGAGCATGCATGCTGCTAGAAGTCAGAGAAATGAAAAACCCGACAACTTAGTCACTGATTTTCAGGGAAGGTATCTTTTTGCTAGGACACGCTCTAGTCCTGAACTTACTGAGACATATAGCGAAATTGCTTCTCAAGGAAGGCGTAACAAAGTCCAAGAAAGTGGGAAAGGCCAGGCTTCATCTGCTAGGCTAAATCATGGCAGGAGGAAAAACCTGGGATCTGATAATTTGAAAAACCATGGTATTAGCTCTTCAAGTGATGATCCTTCATCTGTTAGTCACACCATTTCCAGTCAAAGCTGCAATCCTGCTGCTGATTCAAATAGTTACCACAAAGATTCATGCTTGGATGTCACCAGTGAGGAATTTGTTTCTGTCCTAGGGTCACAGGGGATGCATCAGGAAGAGCAAGATCTTGTGAATGTGATGGCTTCTTCTACTGGTGTGGGTTTCAATGGACAGGTTCATGTTCCACTGAATATGGCACCTGCTCACATTTCTCTTCCAATTCCACCTTCTGTTCTAGCTTCAATGGGATATGGTCAGAGAAATATGGGTGGAATGGTACCTGCAAACATTCCCTTCTTGGAGACTCCTTGGGGTTCAAATATGCAATTTCCTCAAGGTTTGGTTCCATCACCATTAGCCCATAATCTTCCTGGCATTGAATTGACTTCAAACCAAGAAGATTCAATTCAACCTGGTAATGAGAATATTGGTCCTGTGGAAATGAATGTCAGGAAGCCTGATCATGATTTCTGGCATGAGCAGGAGAGGGGCTCCATTAGTGGGTTTGATATAGAAAATGGAAGCTTTGAGATGCATCAATTAGATGATCCGCAGCCTAGTTCATCTAGTTACAAATTTGTTTCATCGTCTCGAAGAGGTGGCTCTGGCAACTCTTTGAGAGCTCACCAGAAGCTCACCAGAGAAACCCGAGGGCCAGCTAGGGAAGAATCTATAGGTGCTTTAACATATCAAGAAAACAGAGGCACTGAAGAATACTTTGATGATACAAGTGCATGTTCAAGGTCCTGTACTACGGTGAATATTAGTCCCTTGAGAAGTAAAACCTCATCTGAGAGTTCGTGGGAAGGATCATCAGCAAAGTTGTCAAAGCCTGTGAAGGAAAAAAGAGGTAGGAAAACGGTTTCTTCTGCAGTGCAGTCTTCTGTTTATGGAAAAGGTAAGAGTGCCTCTGAACATTCTTCCAATCTGACAGATGATGACAGTAAAGAATGGAATGCGCCATCAACAATGGGCCCTGAACCTGAAAGAAGCAGAGGATCCCAAACTGAATCTTCTGCTGCTTTGCATGTTTCAAGGCATCAAGTACCTGGATATGAAAGAGCACATCCAAGTGAATCTGATTCGTTGATACCCATTGCTCCAGTGCTCTTAGGTCATGGTTCACGGCAAAGATCTGCTGATAACTCAGGGTCAGGGACTGTTCACTATACATTTTATCCTGCAGGGCCACCAGTTCCATTTGTTACGATGCTTCAACTGTACAACTTCCCAACTGAGACAGGAACTTCTGGTGCATCAACTAGCCAATTTGACAGTGAAGAGGGCCTTGATAAGAGTGATTCGGGTCAAAATTTTGATTCATCTGAAGGAATTGATCTATCTGAGGTTTTAAATACCTCCAGTTCTATGAGAATGGCTGCTTCTGTTGAGCCATTGGAACACAAACCTGACATTCTTAATAGTGATTTTGCTAGCCACTGGCAGAACTTGCAGTTTGGGCGTTTATGCCAAAACACACAAAATCCTGCACCTATGATTTATCCATCACCTGTTATGGTGCCGCCTGTGTATTTACAGGGCCGTTTTCCATGGGATGGTTCTGGGAGACCAGTTTCAACTAACACTAATAATTTTACTCAGCTAAGTATTGTTCCAGTTGCTCCGCTACAGTCTGCATCTAATAGACCTGCTGGTGTCTATCAGCATTATGTTGATGAAATGCCTAGATATCGAGGTGGAACTGGGACCTACTTGCCGAATCCAGTAAGATTACTTGACCAGCTTTATCTTTTGTGCTTTCTATGCTTTTTCCCCCCTCCTTTTTGTGCAATGCTTTTTTGTATCAACAGTGCAGTTGTCATTGTAGAGAGGCAGAGAGTTGCAACCGTCATTCAGTTGTAATATTTTTTATGTACTTATGTTTGCATGGATGCTTTGCACTTCTCTTGCCATGTTTTCTTGAACTGTAGACCCTTCTAGTTCTCCATTTAGACAATCTTTTCCCCAGTAATGACCGCTCATTTGATGAGCTTATAGTTTTCTTTGCCATGTGCTTTTTATTTGGTGGTCAGAGTAATTTGGTTCTGGTTGCATATTATTGGGCAACCATTCACTTTTATTTTACCTGGATGTGGCAAATATGCGCTGTGATTGTTTGATTCTAACCTGGTTTGGAAAGTTGGCATTTTTTTGGTTAAAATAATTTGATTTTGTTGTCATATTCAAATAGTTTTGAATTATGCAGCATTTTGTACACTTCAAATCTATAATTTTTTACAGTTAAGTTCTTACTGCAGAAGGTTGCTGTCCGAGACCGGCATGCTACAAATATGAGAAAGGGAAATCACAACTACAATAGAAGTGACCACCATGGTGATAGGGAAGTGAGCTGGAACAATGATTCTAGAGCACGAGCTGCTGGACGCGGCAACAATCGCAGCCATGCTGAGAAGTCTAATACAAGGCCAGACCGGTTGGCTGGTGAGAGTCAAGCTGAGAGGACATGGGGCTCACATAGACATGATATGTTCCCTTCGTGCCAGTCTCAGAATGGTTCCAGCAATGTGGCATATGGCATGTATCCATTACCATCCTTGACTCCTGGAGTGTCATCAAATGGACCTACCATTCCTTCTGTTGTCATGCTGTATCCTTATGATCATAGTACTGGCTATGGTTCTGCAGAGCATCTTGAGCTTGGGTTTGTTGGGCCAGTAGGTTTCTCAGGTGCAAATGAGACCTTGCATTTAAGTGAGGTGAGTCGATCAAGTGGGGGATTTGAGGACCAAAGGTTTCATAGCAGCTCAGCTCATCAGCCATCTCCAGATCAGCCTTCTTCACCCCATGTCCAGAGGTAGTTACACTGTTTATTTCTTGAAATCAGTTATAGAAGTGCAAGATTTCAGAATTGCTGTGTGTTAAAGGCAAGTTGGTGTAAGGTTGCGGTGTATTAAACTAGTACAAGAGTTAATAATGCAATGTGGTTAGCGGTCTAGTCCATATTATAAATTATTATATGTGACGTAACAAGCTAATTTTAGGATTTTATTTATTGTGTTAACAGGGAGATTTGACTTTCGTTGCAAAATCTATGGCCCAGAGGAATCAGGTATTATCAATCAAGGGATGACAATTCCTCCTTGTGCGTTTCCAAACCAGGGAGAAAACGATGGTGGGAGAAACGATGAAGGGAAAACCTTCAACTACAACGTTTTTTCATTCTCACCTTATTGTTAATGGTTTCTCAGTTTGATCCATGTCATCATTTTCTCAAGGTCGCATTTCTTGATGGCTTGTGCTTGTTTGTACACTAGAAGTCATTATCTAACCTGTCCTGCTTACAAGAATTAACAGGTTGGCAGGTAATGGGATGCAGGCTCTGTGATTGGTTCTTTTTTAAAATATATTTTAGGGTTCAACACCATGTAACTCCACTGATGTAGAAGCTCGCAGATTTAGAATCTAGAACTTTATCATGTTCTAAAAAACGTTTCTCGGGATCTTCTTCCACGATGTAATAGGGATTTTGATTCATGAGTTCGGTGTAACAGCTAAACTATACTCGTTTCAAAAAGAACGGTGTAGTAATACTACCCCCAAAGATGGGGTGAAAATGCACGATGCTCTTAGGTTTCCAATGGTGATTGTTCAGGAAAGCATCTGTTCTTTATGTGGTCAAATACTGTCAAGTTTCCGCTGATTTTATCAAGGATTTTTAAAAAACAAATTCACGATGTTGTAAATATTTTACGACTTAATTGAGGACAAAAATGACTGGGAGACTACTGAGAATTGGGGGATAGTTGAGGCATTATTCTGAGACTTCCACATCCTTTCTTTTATAGGAATATCTGTCCATCCTTCTACTTGGCTTTGCTCTTTATTTTATTTTATTTAAAAAAAATAAAACAATTTTCGTTAGCCATGCAATGTGAAGATCTTCAGCATCATTTTCTATTTTGAGATAACAACAGTGCAATGTATAAACTACTGATGGATCAGTTTGCAACCTTCAAAATTTTTAAAACTTAATCCTAATTAATTTTGCCTTTGCTTAACACATTAGTCCTGCATGTAAAAAAAAAAAAAAAAACATTGCATTAAAATCCTTAGTTTGAAAAGGTCAGCGCACGTGCATGAAAATCGATTATTATGTTTAAATCAAACCTAATATTGACAGCTTTAATGATTTATAAATTAATGTTTTTTTAATGTATTTTGATAATTTTGATACGTCAATATTAAATATTAAAAAAAAAAACAGACAGCCCAAATGGCAAGAGGCAAGACAACTAATCAATAACCAAACCAAAGTAAAAACGGCATGGACTAAAAGCAGCAAGGAGGAGCAGGCACGCAGGAGAGAAGATAAGAAAAAATAACAACATGGATTTCAAGGAAGGAAAGACGAAAGAAAAGAAAAATGGCTAGCACATACCCCAATGCAAAGTTTATATACAGACCATGCTTCATAAAAAAAAAAAAAAAAAAAAAAAAAAAAACCAAACCAAACTAATATAAAAATGGCACGACTCGCTCCAAGTCATTTTCAGGCTCCCAATTACAAACTATGCCTTGTTCTACCCTTCTTTGGATCGAATCTCATGCAAATTCTAGGAAGCCAAGCGACTTGCACATACAATAATGCAAAAGCCACTGACTCGTACCATAGTGCAAAGTTACTGCCTCCAAGAAAATCAATATAATGATGTACTACTTACATATAAATTGCTAGTATTGCAGCACACTACTATATGTTTTGATATTTCATTATTTTGTAATGAAATTTCTATGTCTTCAAATGAAGTCTACATTTTTTCAAACAAAATCTCTAGCAAATTATCCATTTCTTCAAACAAATTCTTCATCTTTTTAAATAAAATCTACAGGTTTCCAACGAGAATTCTTCATATCTTCATAATAAAATTCTTATATCTCTATATCTCTAATAAAATATCTTCAAACAAAATCTTTATTATATCTCAACTTACACAAAATAATCTTTTGAACTCTTCAATGAACAAACTAATATTATCTCTCCGAGTAATCTCCATACATTTTTCTCCATGGTTTAATTTATCTTTATATCTTGAAGTGAAAATCTCTATGTCTCTAAATAAAATCTTCAAGTTTCCAACTATAATTTTTCATGCCTTTAATAAAATCTTTATATCTTTAACAAAATGTCTTTAAATGAAGTCTTTATATATCCAACAAATTCTCCATATCTCCAAACAAAATCTCAAGGCCTCTAACAAGAACTTTTCATATCTCCACAGTAAAGTCTTTGTATCTCAATGTATCTAATGAAATGTCTTCAAACAAAGTTTTCATCTCTCCATTACAATATCTCCAAGAGAAATCTTTATGCATTCAATGAAATCTTTATACTTCCAACGAAATCTCCATGTCTTTTAAGTGAATTCTCTATATCTCCATGTCTCTTATGGAATTTCTATGTCTCCAATAAAAACTCCATGTCTTCATGTAATATCTTCATATATAATGCTTTGCCACTTCACAAAAACATTCTCTACTTGTGAAGATTTTCTTGATTCGAAAAACCATAGTGGACACTAGTACTGTTGTACAACTTAATGAAGATAAATTCATGATACTTTGAAATTACATGCAAATTCAAATACTAGAGGGAAAATGGTGATGCAAAAAAAAAAAAGATAACCCTTGCCTTTTTTATCAACTTAAATAATAGGAGGTAAGACAATAAACTAGAAACCAAGCTACATCAAAATAAAAATAGCAAGGATTAAAAATGACAAGGAAAAGTTGACATGCAAGAGAGAAGAAAAGAAGAAATAATGGCATGGATTTCAAGTGACGATAGAGAAGAAAGAAAGAAAGGGATATTGGTGACACATTAAAACTTTGATCAATACATGTATTGTATCATTGAAAAAAATCTCGACAAGAAGAATTTAATTACACCAAGAAAGCCTATCATCAAAGCCAAGGTAAGCCACGCATGTTTCCCAAAGGCATATAGGTGTGGCTCATATGTTAGCACATGTATTATATGTGTTAGCCAAGATTCTTTTTCCCTCCCTTTTAGTCCTTTCGCTTCAATCCCTAGTCTTTGTATAATTCTTTAGTTTAGTCTCCATAATTGAGTTAAAAAAAAGGAGCAAATAAAGGAATTTTTGGGAATCCATACTATTTAATTTATCCAATTATTTTACACTCAAGCCTCTTTAGCCAAAAGACTGTTCTCCAACTCAAATGGACTCCCTCTCAATTATTGTCGAGCTCTTAACCACAAACTAGTCCTTGTCCTAACCAACTTGGGACCAAATCCCATGTAAATTCCAGGAAATCAAGCGATTAGCACACAACCCAATGCAAAGTTACTACATACAAGAAAGTTAGTACATCAACGCACTTTCATATACTTACACTTGAATTGTTAGCATGGTTACCTACCTTCCTGTTTTTCACCAATGACTATCTCTTGCTAACTTGTCTCCTCATAAAGTGCCTACCTTCACTCTCCTTTCATGTCAATCACGTTCGAGCAGCAACTTTTACCATCAATGCCACAATAAGGCACAATAACTCATCTTTTTAGATACTTGCATGGAAAAACAATTATTTTACATCATTACTTTATTCTCCATTGGATAAACTTGGATCAACAGCTAAAGAAATTCATTCAATAACATAATACAAATTCATCACAATATTTACTCTCCTAAACTCTTGCTCTCTTGGTTATATTTTTTTTCTCTACTACAAGTTACTAATTTAAGTATCGGAGGATCCTCTATTCCGATAAAAAAAACTTGTTTTTGCAAGAAATACCAAGCTCAAAGACATTCTATATTCAAGCTCGGAATCTTCATCCCAAAAGGCAGCCTTGAAAAGCTCAAATCCAATAAAAAGTTATAATGACTTTACCAAAAATCATATGAGAATTAACTTATAAATTGCAAGTTCACCTTTCTATTTCTTAGATGAACAAGACCTAACACGATTTGACAGGGTAATGGAAACGTTGGCGGGTTATGGTTAATGATTTGAATGAAAATTCTGCACCCAGGAAAGCACAGCTAGATAGGCAAGGTCTTGAAGGCTAAAATCTTGACTGGAAGAGTCGGGCAGCGAGGTGCAGTCATTCAATTTTCCACTTTTGCGTAGAGCCTTCTAATAAGATTTTACACTTCTGTATAATTTCACACTTAAAAACATTTTTAAGTAGGATGCCACTCTCACTCGTTAAAAAAAAATATTCATGAGCGAGCCTGTGCCAAGTCTTAGATCAACGAAACACACCCGAGGTCGACGAAAATCCAGGTTAATTCATCAGGCAGGCCTTAGAACTCCAAAATTGAGACGTAATCTTTTTTGGTTAAATGAAATATCGCTTGTCTTGTCAAAAAAAGATCTTGCCAGAAAGGGAAGTAGATATTAAAGTTACAGAAACATCAATATAAAGGAAACGTACTTTTTTTAAAATAAAAATGATCACTTGTTCATCGCGTATTAACCAGCAGGAGCAATTATACCACCTCTCACTCATCCAATGTAAGCATTAGCATACTCAGTTAGGATGACACTCTCATGCTCTATATAGCATGATAGCGATTGAAAAAATAAGTGAGGTTTAATGTAACGAATGAAGTTTTCCTACAGAGATATTTCCAGGCAAACGATCCTTATCTCATGCAAAACCATCCAGTTCACTAGTAGGGAGCTGATCTACTTCGAGCGTAAGCCAGGAACATTCCTGAGACCCATCTTGCCAAGGACGAGTTTGGGAATAGCAGGAGGAGTATCAAGTCCCATGCTTCGGCTAAACTCATTAGCAAGCTCCACAAGCCTGTGCTTGTCATTGCCCACTTTCTTTTGTGAATTGTAATAACCTAGCCAGGCCTGGTATGCTGATTCTTTGGAATTCATGTCCACCTGGGACAGTGCCCGTTCCATCTGTTCAGGAATGTTTACTTGTCAGTGTCACAGAAAAGGTTGGTTTAAGAAATTCTGAATCTGTGCTTTCTAATTGATGATGGAATTTTTCTTCAGAATAACAGTAGAAAGAACAAAGTAGACTAGATGGAATTATTCTTCAGAATAACAGTAGAAAGAACAGAGTAGACTACCTTTTTCTTTGTGTCTGGGTCTATTGAAGGCACTGGAGCTTTTGTTATTGGCAGATCCTTGACAGTAGATAAAAAGAATTCTTCCCAAGGTGCCAGTAATAAAATACCTTCTCCTTCTTTACCTTTACGCCCAGTTCTACCAAGTCGATGTATATACTGTTCTCTACTAGCCGGTAACCCAACCTACATTTGCAATAAATGTAATTATTATCCATGGGAGCAGAAAAAGTTTGCAAGCACGAAGGAGAAGATTGAATATGGAAGATCTCGAAGAAGCTTAAAACTTCATGAGAGTAAAAATGGGAAAAGGACACCATTTCTCTGCAAAAATTGGGGTAGTAGTTAGAAAAGCTTAAATGACCGGTATGAAAGGGTCGATTTGCTCAAACTCTTAATGTTAAGCCATGGGCATAAAAATTCCTTTAGTTTGCAAGAGGTTAAGTTGGTATTAATAGTATAAAACACTGTTGGAATGAAAGCGTGAAAGGCCAGCCCTTTTTTTCCCTTTGGTCCTTGAACAAATACTGAAGTCCAATCACTCACCTCGGTGAAAGTAGAAACATAACATAGATATACCTGTATGACAAGGGTAACATCTGGATAATCAACTCCACGTGCAGATACATCAGAAGTCACAAGTATGAGGCCCTTTGACTTGCGGAACTCATCAGAAACCCTGGTCCTATAAGTCTGAGCCTTTCTAGAATGGATCTCTCTGATATTCAAGTTCAGTTCACCAAGAAGTCTGGCAACCAGTCCAGTCACTCTAGCAGTAGTACAAAAAACAATAACCTGCACAAACCATGGGCGATAACATATACTGCATGACAGTGGTATATCAAGTAACAGGCTCTAAAAAAAGTAGACACAGAAACAGGCTTGACTGTGATGTGTACCTTATAATCGGGGTCATCTGCCATATGATCTTTCAAAATGGCATACAAAAAAGGAAATTGTTTGTCTAATGGAGCAACCACATGCATCTGTCTGACCTGAAATTATCCGGCAATTTAAGAAAATGCTCATATATATTATCAGTATTGGATGGCAAATGCCATGAAGAAGCCTACCTTGGAATGTGTGTCCTCAGCTCCCTCTTGAACTGTATTGATGAACTCATGGTCTCTTTTCAAAGCAGAGTGACAGATTTGGCGAACCTTCATAAAGAGCAACAACTTCAGAATATTCAATAAAATGACAAGAAAAGTTAACACACGACAAAGATAAAAAGAGAACCTCTTCAGGAACCGTGGCAGAAAACATGAGTGTTTGTCTTTGTTTTGGAATAGCTGCAATTATTTTCTCAATATCTTTACGAAATCCCATGTCTAGCAAACGATCAGCTTCATCAAGTACAAGGACTTTCACACCCATCAGCCTCGTTGCAAATCCTGCAGTATTCTCAATATGATCTTTGAGCCTTCCAGGTGTAGCAACAAGGATCTGAGAATTTTAAATGTGTGAATAGCATAACGATATGCAACCATGGTTAGATGGAATTCATTTTCTTGAGAAATTAAGCCGGAATTTAAAAATTTATTCAGTACACATCCAGGATGATGACTCGGTATCTAACTGGTCAGTTGGATATTCCAAGTGATATTAAGAGATTAACCAGATGAATTTAGATTCAAATCACTGTGAAACCAGCCCTTCACAGCATATCAAACAGTGAGGAAAATTAGAATATTTCCATGTTTGGCCGAGATAAATGCACAGGGAGGGCTGTAACATAACAAGGCAGTCAGTTAAATGAATGATACTACCCTTTAGACAATGATAAACTCACCTGGCAAAGGTTTGCTTGCATACTTTTCTGCTCTAAAGCAATTCTCACCCCTCCTATCACAACTTGAACACCAATAGCAGGGTGATACTTCAACAGGACCTTTGCTTCTGTGGCAGCCTGAGTTGCAAGCTCCCTTGTCGGGCATACGACAAGTACAAGAATTGGGGGGCGTTTTTGATCACGATCATGAGGAGGAGATTTTACAACAACTTCAATAGAAGGAAGCTGGAAAAAAGAATTCAAAAAAGTTTCAACTAAGAGGTTTTCATGATCCCACACTCATAAGATAACCGAAATGCTTATATCTACTATTGTAGAAAACAAAATATCTCTACAGCAAAACATAGATATAAACCCAGAAAAATAGGCTATACAAAAAGTTTATCCCCACTCGTACACTTACCGATGCATGTGGAGTTGTAAAAAAAAATGAAGGAACAAGAAGTCCTCAAGTTAAAAATGGGTGTAGACAGTACCCATTTGGTTAACATGCTCATGCTTATTCAAATAAAGTACCTTACCAAAAAAGCTACAGTTTTTCCCGTGCCCGTCTTAGCCTTGGCCAGAACATCCTTACCTGGAAACATGATATGCAAGAGTTATCAACTTATGGAAAAGGGTATTGACATTAAAGCAGGTCAGCTGCAGTGCAGCAGCACAAATGAGGATACATAAGAAAAAGAAAATTAGTCACAATGGTGGCAAATTCAGGATTGACTATGTTAGGGCATTTAACTCTTTGGCAGCACTTATTAAAACAAATGGATGCACATTAAAACTAGTGAATGGAGAATATGAAACTTGTAAGAAACAGAAAAAAGTCCTCAAAGTTTGAGAGCATTCCTCGTAATCCAAACTAACAGCGAGGAAAGAATTATTTTGAAATTAAACTATAACTACAATCTCCTGATGGTATCGCAGTAACCACAAGGACAAACTTAGCATTTCAACATCCAAAACTGTGACATCTGTTTCTCAAAAAATCAATTAGCATGAGCCATGAGCAAACAAGACTAGACCATTTTTTAAAAATAAATAGACAAACCTTTGAGTATAATAGGAAGTGTCGCCGCCTGGACCACTGTCATTTTCTCATATCCAGCATGGTTGATTCCTTTTAATGACAATGGAGAAATTGAACATTGATCAAATCTGCAACCATTTTACATATGTTAGATTTGACTAGAGATCTACAAAATCCTATAAACATTGAAAAAAGAAAAAGAAAAAAAACTCCAACAGAGCAGATATGATAAATTCAACACATGTTTCTTTGCCACATCAAATTTATGACTATACAAATCAATTTATCATACCTAGTCTCACTCATAAAAGAATCAGAATTCGCAGACAAACTTGACCTATCTTTCACCTCAAAATCATTCTCCAAACCAATAGAGGACAGTGCCTTTTTCTCAAAAAACCCATTATCATTACCTCCATCATCATCACCATCGCTTTCTTCCTCGGTAATTAAACCCCCGAGATTCTGCATTAACCCCTTTCTCTCATCCTCACCACTATCCACCACATCATCATCAATAAAACCCCTCTTGCCTCTTAATCCCTTACCATCTCTCTTAACCCCTAAATCCCTCTCTCTCCGTCCTCTTCTCTCTTTTGGTAAACCCACAGTTCCTCGATTCGTTGCCGGCGAACCAAACCTGGACTCAGTTCTCCTTCGAGTTGGCTCACTAAACTCATTCGAGTTACTCTCCCTTCTCCTCTTCATCGAAAAACCCCCTGCACCGCCACCTTTATTGCCACCGCTATCTGTCTCTCTAGCGCGGCCAGTCTTACTTCTGGAACGACGACCCATATCAGAATCTGGCTCGTCTTCGCTAGTGACTTGGCCACGAATCGAGTTAGTCCGCAAGTCACTAACCCAGTCACTGAGTTCGGCCTCGTCTTCAATTAAACTCTTAGAAGGCCTAAACTCTCCTCTCTCCACTCCACCACCAGTAAGGCGGCTGAATTCGGGTCTTGACCGGATTGGTTCAGGTCGAAATGAACGGGTGGAGAATTGAGAAGCAAACCCTAGGTACTTGAGTTTAAAAGGGAAGACCCGAGAGAAAATGGGGATGGGCCGAGGGGTATTTAGGGAGAGTCCGACATTCATGAGAGGGAAACGGGTTACGGGAAGAGACGGGTTGAGGAAACGGAGAGGTGGAAGGAATTTAATGGGCATTAGGAGTACCCGGGTTTGCCAGTTTCCGGTTTTGGGTGCCGGATAAATAGAGTAGTTTTTTTGTTTGTGAATGGACTAGGGTTTAAGGTTTTTATGGTTTTCAAAGAGTGGCGCCGTTGTGGAGTTAGGGTTTTAGGTTAAGTGGAAGGAAAATACCAGTGTGCTCTAAACGCACCGTTTTTGTTTTTGTTTTTGTTGTTTTTTTGGAAAGACAAGTCCGTGGGATATTTTATCGTGTTAATTTAACTTAGTTACTGTTGTTTATTAAAATAATTAATGAGTCGTTGCGGTGTTCTAAATAACTTATAACTTAGGCAGAGTTTAGAATTGAGGTAAAAATTATTTTTTAAAATATTTTTTGTTTGGTAAAATATGAAAATAATATTTTTAAAATATTTAAATTTTAATTTTAAATTTTAAAAAAGCAATAGCATGATTGCATTAACAAACAAGCTCTTAGATGAAGTGAGGTAACTTTTTTTTAGTGCTTTTTTAAAATGTGTTTGTCTTAAAAAAAATATTAAATTGATTTTTTTAAAATATTTTTTGATGATTTTCATGTGTTGATATTAAAAATAAAAAAATTATTTTAATATATTTTTAAACGAAAAACACTTTTAAAAAGCACAATGCACTACAATATCAAACAGACACTAAAAGTGTGTTTTGTATTGCAGTTTAACTTGCTTTTCAAAGTATTTTTTAAACTGTTTTTTGCTTAAAAAAACATTAAATTTTATATGTTTTTTGATAGTTTAAATGTGTTAATATCAAAAATTAAAAAAATATCAGTTTGAAACATTTTCAATTAAAAAGCATTTTGGACCACATTACTAAATACACACTATTATATATTTGATATTATGGTAGTTTTTGTGATTGTGGTTTAAATAGATAGATTTATAAAAAAACACTTTTAATTGTTAGTTAAATTAAAATATGTATTTAATTAAAAATGCTATTAAAATTGAGCTTGAATAAAAAAACATTTAAAAGGTGTTTGATTAAAATTTATATTGAAAATGATCCATAATAATTTTATAACTTCAAGTTATATAAGAAATACATGATTATTAATACATAATAAATATAGCAAAACAACATTAAGATCCTGTTTGACAAAAAACAATAATAAATGTAACAATTGCAAAGCTATTCCAAATAAAAATATACTTGTTGTTATTATTATTTATGCATGTTTTAAAATATAAATTATTTTTATTATTCTATTAAATTAGTTACAATTTCATCATCACATCATCAATTCGAGATGATCTGTGGATTACATAACTTTGTGAACATGGCACAACATTGATTAAAATATTATCATGAACAAAATTTGAATGGTAATCAAATTCTATAAGTGCATGACCATTTTGAGACCTCATTCTTGTATAGCTATGTAATATTATTGATGCAATTATAATTTAAACTTGTGTTTTGTAAAATAAATAAACATGTATTGCAAGAATTTATATTTTTCCCCACACTCCAAAATTATATTTAATCATATTATATATTAACAAGCATGATTGAATACTTTTTCTTAACTTCTTGGTTGTCCCATCAAAAATCTAACAAATGATATTTTTTTACTTTTATAATAACCTAAAATTACATACGGATTTAAATATCATGCATCTACCAGATAAAATTTTCTACGATAATAAATAATAAATTTGTAAGTTATTACACAAAGAAAGGTTATCCAGGAAAATAGTAAAAATAATCACTTCAATTTTCTCATTTAATTACATCATTTTGTAAATGAATGAACAAAATTATCCCAATAATTTATATTCTGCATTAATAATGCAAAAGTATATTAGCGTTACCATATATCTTGGAAACATCTTAATTTTCAGTGCGGTGTTTCTAAACTTGGGGTCTTTGGCTCGTGATGTTTGAAGATTGAAAAGAAACAGGCATGGTTTTGCAGGAAGTGTGCAGTTTGGAAATGGAAATGAAAGGTCTTCAAAGAAAAGAATATGGGCTTTAAATAACATAGAATTGAATTGAAATAAATTCAATAAACAAATATGTTTTTTGCTCTACAGAGCTTGGAGACAACATGGGCAATGAACTCTTATAAAGTTTGTGATCTAGTTCCTCACAGATTCATAGAACTTGCCAGGAGGTTCTGAGTTCTTCTCCAAAATCTTACACCGTCGATTCCCCTGAAGCAGGCACCTTACAAAGAAAAATCAACCCTGAAGACGACATAGGGATCAGCATTTTGAACAATCCAGAGATGCTCAAGTAGCTTATAGAACGGCAGTCTCTCTACAAAATCCTTAAGGTGTTATTATACTATAAGAACCTCAGAGTCCAGGTGATGAAGCTTCATCTGAAATAAAGAAAAGGGCAATAGCTGAACTATTGCAAAGTGAACAATTACCTCTACCTGGAAGATCTACATTTGATTGGTTTTGTAGGCAGTACAATAAGCTAGAACATGAAATTAAAACCATCATGAAGTTTAGAATCCTTCAAAACCCATTTGAAAAGAGAAACAAAGAGAATACACAAGTTCTAGATGACATAGCAGATATGATATATGTGGATCATTTGTGGTTTTGAGACTATCATTCTTCTGGATCTGGAATTTTTATGGTGATATGGATGAAAAAAATGAAAAATTCTTGTTTTTTATTAGTAAAAATAAAGAATGGAAGTCTAATAAATATATGCATTAATAAAAGAAATTATGGGTTTCAATTAACAGGGTATCTTTTTTATCTTTATTTTAAATTGTTAAAAATCTTCAATATCTATTTTAATTGCTTTTAATTTTATGAAATAAACAACATAGATAAAAAAATATATATATTAATAAGAAAAGGAGAATTTATACTAAAAAAATTATGTTTTCTAAAAACTTAAATTATTGCTTTCCTTTCCTTACAAAAAAAAAATTATTTTAATTGTTATATATTACATAAGATAGTTTAAAGAATATCTCGCAAAACAAGATTGAATATCTTCATGAGTGTTGTCTTTTAACTTTTTATTTTAGTTTTTAATCAGCGTTCATAATTTTTTTTACTATTCATTAGCTTATATAATTTTTTAATTTACTTTATTACAAACATGCATCAACTTTTTAATTTTCTGTTAAAATATTTCATGGTTACAGAAAACTGGTTTTAAAGCGTGAAGAAAACTGCTCAATTCATTAGGAGTAGTTGTTTTTAAAGTATTTTTTATTTGAAAATATTTTAATTTTTTTAAAAAAAATTATATTTTTAATATTAATATATTAAAATAATAAAAAAAATATATAAAAAATTATAAATATTATATGACTTAGAAAACAATTTTAAATAGCGCGTGCGTGGACTTAGGGAACGTTTGGTACTGTGTTTGTACCTGCGTTTCGTGCAAATTTGAATTTTTTTTTTTTTGCTAAAATTGAGTGCGGTTTGTACTTTTTGGATCGTTTTGATGTGCTGATGTCAAAAATGATTTTTAAAAAATAAAAAAACATCATTGGCATGTATTTCAGCACGAAAAGTTATTTGAAAAGCACCCGCAACCACACTGCCAAACACGCTCTTAGCAGGGTATTTCACTCTGGTCGGGCTTAAAGTTTAAAGTTGGGATCCAGAACATCTTCTTCTTTGGGCGGATATGGTATCTTGTGGTTCAGGTGCATGAGCTCATGAGGTCCAGGGAGAAATAGGCTGGACCAAGCCGCATCACATATAAAAAAGGTCCAGTCATTGGAAATCATATGGCCGAACCTCGTTAGTGGCCTAACTGAGCTCGCTCGTTTACGTGAGGTTGAGATTATTTACTCGATGGCCACATGGTCCATCTTAAGAACATAAATATATCTAATTGTGTGTAATAGCGATAAAGTTTAAAATATTTTTTATTTAAAAATATATTAAAATAAATTTTTTTATTTTAAAATATTATTTTTAACATTAATACATCAAAACAATCTAAAAATATAAAAAAAATTATTTTAAAAAAATTAAAAACATTTAAAACACTATTTGCATCATGTTCTCGAACACTTTCCACTAGAATCTACTAGTTGCTTGAATATTTGACCATTTGATATACTTTAACTTCACCTTTTCACAAATGTTCAAGTCACGTCGACCCAGATGATTGAAACTGCAAGTAGCGAGAATAACTTCAAATGCTGTCCCTTGTTGGACACAAGTGCTCGTGGCTCTCGAGCAACCATCCCTGTAAATGTAGACAAGTTTTTTACGGGAGAGAGTCGATGGATGAAGGTGATATGAAGTGGTCCTCTCAATAATTCCCAGAACAAGTTTAATCAAGCATTGGCCCCTGTATCTTGGGCCATTGCAGAGATGGGTTCGACAGGATAAGGTCTTCAAGATGTTGCCTACTAAGGAGTAAGTCATGGACACACATGATTAGAGATGCAATTTTGCCTCGGACAAGAGACGTGTCTGGATGCCTTGACTGCGAAGGACATGCTCTCGTGAAATAGCCAGAATTCGTTGTGGGCGTGGGGCCTGACAGTGTTGATATTTGTTCTTCCTGGGTTGTTTTTATTTTCATGGCCTGTTGTTTTAGTGAGGCCTTTTCAAAGCAACAAACGGTTGCTGTAAAGAGCTTAGCAAGGGCTCGTGACACGCACACGACCTGAAAAGATAAGAGTGGTTGTGCGAAAATTGACGGTTCGTCGCCAGCTTGTGGTGTGCGCGGGCACAGTTCCTGGCCTTTGCTTACACTTGGTGGAACTTTTGGTATAAATATTATCGATTATTTTCTAGTTAATAAAACAAGAGGAAAATAGATCTCAAAAAAGCTAAATCTTGAAAATAAATATTTGGTCAAAGAAATGTGGCTGCAACCTTTAAAAAAAAATTCACTAAGAATAGTCATATTTAAAAAAATATAATTTTTAAAGATAAGTGATTAAGACTATAATGGTAATAAAAATATTGCATGTCAAACTCGTGAAAATAATAAAAAAAATTATCACGGGTTTAAAGGAGCATATTAAAATAATAATAAAAGTAAATATTATTGATTATTTTTTAATTAATAAAATAAAAAGATTAATAAATTTAACAACTCTAAGCAATTAAAAATTATTTCAATCCTCTAATAAAATAAGATGATTAAGTATATTTTTTATAATTTATTTTATTTTATTTTTTTATGTATCTTGTTATATTACTATATAAATTATACATTCTTTGAATATAATATATATATATATATATATATATGTGTGTGTGTGTGTGTGTGTGTGTAATTATCGAATAAAAAAACTTTTTTTTATTTTAAATTTCTCCTGTGTATGCGATGCAATTTATTTTTTAGAAGGTGGCCAGAAGAAAACGAATAAACATTTTGTGATTTTTTATGCATCATTGTAGCAAGAAATGAGAAAGTGCTGAAGCCCCGCGCGTTCCCATAGTGCAAAACCTGGCATGTTCAACAATTAAAATGACCGAGGCAGTGTCCCGAGTTTTCTTCGGGTCATGAAATGGACCGGTGTTTGTGTGATGCTTTATTTTTTATTTATTTCTCAGAAAGTGAGTGTAAATACATAAAAAGCATTCAATATAAAAAATGTTCTAATTTTATATCTAATCCATTTGCATTAAAACAAAAGGAGAGCACAGCCTTATCAGAAAAATAGAGAGAATATAACTATGGCTCGAGTGTGTGTTTGAGAATGTGTTTGTCGGTTATATTTTAAAGTGTATTTTATTTGGAAATATATTAAAATAATATTTTTTTTATTTTTTTAAAATTATTTTTGACATCAGTATATTAAAATGATCTGAAAAAACTAAAAATATTAATTTAAAATAAAATAATAAAATAAATTTAAATTTAAATTTTTTCAAATAATTTTATCAAAAATAGATATAACAACTGAGAAATTAGCAATGAATCTTCTCATTGGCATTTGAACAAACCCTTGAATTTATTTTGTATATGAGATGTTTTTCGGAGATAATGACTTAAATTCACATGTCAGTTGGAGTCAGTTTTGAGATTGTTGAATCACACCAGCTGTTTTATATATTTCTAATGAAAATCGCCTAATTGCATCGCCGGTACGGAATATCTTATTCATGCAGCTACTGTGCAAATTCAAAGAAGAAAACCTTGGGTGACTAATGAACTGGCTGCGGGATTTGTGTGGCGTAGAGCTGGTAGGTATTGAGGGACTAGTTAGGTGGTAGGCATCAACAGTGAAGGGTGATGGGATTGTTGGCCCTTGCTATCTAAGATTTCTTTCATCGTTATAATCACCGTCGGTGTCTTGGTATCGTCGTTATCCTCATCGTGTCAACGTAATTGCTTTCAGCACGAAAATGATGTTGTTGGATTGAGCTTTCTGGTGCTCCGGGAGTCTTTTAAAGTGTTTCTTATAATATTCTTTTATTTTAAAATTTATTAAAATAATATTCTTTTATATTTTTAAAAATCATTTTAATACCAGTGTGTTGTGTAATACATTAAAAAAATATATAAAAATATTTCAATTTTTAAAAAAAACGACTCCGATCTCGTGAAGAAGGTAGGGTTTCACAAAAGAGTGATGCTGCTACTCCGATCTCGTGACTCGTGAAGAAGGTAAGGTTTCACAGCAAAATAGAATTGCAGAGGCTAAGGCCTTCCTTTTCCTCCTCTCCTTTGATCTTTGTCTTCTCCAATTCGAAAACAAGTGGAGTGGGCTGACGACATATCATCCTCGGCAACGTGGATGAGTGGCGGAGGCCACCACAACTTAACCCGTCTCTGTTTCTATTAGATGAAATTTTGTTCCAAGAGTAGTTACTCTAGGATACCCGGAGAATTCAAGGACGACATCTTACTCATCTTTTAATATCCTTCTCCTCGGTGGTGGCTCATCTTTGAATTTATTTTCACTCATTTTCCCCTCATGCACATCCCTTTTCTTGGTTATATCTACCATTAAATTAATTTAAAAAAAAAACAAAATTTTCTCAACACGTTGTTGCGCACTAAAACTCGTAACATTAATCATTGTTAGGTAACGTGGACAAAATAGTTTTTTCATAATCACATGATTATGTTGTATAAATCATACGGGTTATATCAATTATTTCATTTTTTTATTATGAAAATAAAATTATTAATTTAACTCTTGAATAAAAAAAATATATAATATCAGGCTTTTTATCTTTTTTATTTTTTCAAAATATTAAATTATTTTTATATTCTTACAGACAAAATCAATATCTATCCCACAAAGATTTTTTTATCATTTTACATTGGTTTTATTATTAATTTGAAATTTTTTCAGGGATATTATTGTAATTGATCATATATTAAATATTATTAAAAAATGATGACAATTGTATGACACGCTTCAACAAGTTAACAGTTCTCGCATTCTTCGAGCGATACATGCGAGGTTCTTCAGCCATGAAACGCCGCCTTTTGAAGCGGTGTTTGGAAAGTCTCAATTCCCCCTACATGGTGAAGAGACCGTGTGCCAAGCGTGCAACTAGTTTGGCCTTGACAACTATTTCTTTTTCTTCTTTCCCTCCTTTTTAAATATTGCACCAACCCCTTCAAATTTTCAAACCAGCCCCTTCAATTTCATTTTGCTTCACAATTTGTTCTTGTAATTTTGAGTTTTGATTACCATTTTTTATCTTGAATAATCTATAAAATTACAAATATTTTTTCAATTTCACCTCTGTCATTTTTAATATATAAATAATTTATCAAATTACAAATGTTTTTCAATTTCATCCCATGATATTTTTTAATCTTTTAAATCCGGTCTCTAATGTTTTAATTGTTATTTGTTTTGATTAAGATCATTTTTTAAATCTTTTTTTATATAATTTCATCCCTCTTAAGTTTATTTTCTATTAAATTTTATCCGCATTCTTTTTGTTGCTACCTTTTTGCTTTGAGAAGTTTTTGTGTTAATATTTTTTCACGATTTCATCATTCATAGTTAAGCTGGTTGGAGATTAAGTTTCTTGATTGAATCTCGGTCCAAGATTTCACGGGTTACGAGTTTTAGAGATTAGACAAAGTTTAAGAGGTTCGCATGAGTTTGCTTTTTTTTTTAAGCTAATATTCTCTCTGTTTTTTACCCTTTTTTTTAGAGTTTTACTTTGTTATTCTTTACCATTTCCCTTCTATGAGGTTAGTCTCAGATTCATGACCAGGATCACTGATTTAAAAAATTAACGCGGGTTAATTTTTTTTTTTGGTCAATTTTTAAGATTGATTTGTTTAAATTCATCTCTCGAACTTTTTTTCTGCTTTTTTTTATATAAAATTATCTCAATCTTATATTCATAGTTGTGAAGTTTGCAAGTTCACCTAATTTAACGAGGCTTTTTTATGTTATTGTTTTAAAGTTGTTTGTTTTTTTTAATGGTTTCATCCTTCAATATTAAATTGTTTGATAACTCAGATTGACTCAGATCTGATTTTTTTATCTTTTCATTGTTATTTTTTTATCAATTTTATTATTATTATTATTATATTTTTTTATGCATATTATTTAAATTATCAATTGAACTAGGTCTCAATTTTTTTTACACGTTCCTTTTTACATGAAAAAAAATTATTCGAATCACGAGCAACAAATCAAGTCATTTTTCTGTGGGAGTCCAAATTTTAAGGCTAAAGACCTTGGCTTACGTGGCAACCTCTCCCTCTCGACCAGCTATAATGGACCGTGTGGTCCACGAATTTCAACTGGATTGAATTCAAAACAAAACACATGGCTTAGACAGCAATGTAAAGTGCACCTATTGATATTGGTTTGCAAAGATTCACCATCGACATAAATTCTGAAAGGAATTTATTAACGCTTTTTTTTCTTCTTTTTGAACCTCTTTAATTGAGTGTATTGATTACTGAACTTCGACATGTCATGCTTCGAATCTTGCTTCGAATGTCAATCCGAAGATTCTTAGGATAAACTAGTTATCTGGTCGCGTTT